>MDSW01091539.1_pt1 | contig 27489 bp, 22 predicted proteins | sample 811171 | NCBI WGS metagenome assembly MDSW01 (sample SAMN05326641, study PRJNA326480) | marine metagenome | isolation source: seawater | place: Atlantic Ocean: North West | collected 2012 | reverse complement strand
TCGCGCTGGATGTCGGGCAGCTGCTCGCCGGGGCGAAGTTCCGAGGTGAATTCGAAGATCGGCTCAAGGCTGTTCTGCGTGAAGTCATCGCAAGTGAAGGCCGCATCATTCTGTTCATCGATGAACTGCACACGATCGTTGGAGCCGGTGCTGCCGAAGGCGCCGTCTCGGCGGGGAATCTCCTGAAGCCCGCACTGGCTCGAGGCGAGCTGCATGCGATCGGTGCGACGACACTGGATGAATATCGCAAACACATCGAATCCGATGCTGCATTTGAACGACGCTTTCAACCGGTCTTTGTCGATGAACCCTCCGTCGAAGACACCATCGCGATTCTGCGAGGTCTGAAGCAGCGGTATGAAGCTCATCATGGCATCCGGATCCAGGATGGCGCCATCGTGTCGGCGGCCACGATGAGCCATCGTTACATCTCGGACCGCTTTCTTCCGGACAAGGCGATCGATCTGCTGGATGAAGCTGCTTCAAGGCTGCAGCTCGAGAATGATTCCGTCCCTGCCGAAATGGACGAGCTGCGACGACGAATCATGCAACTGGAGATCGAACGCGAAGCACTCAAGATGGAAAAGGATGACGCTTCCAAGGAACGTCTGGATCAGGTGGAATCACAGCTGTCCAGCCTCGAGGAGGAGAACCATGCGTTGACAGCTCGATGGGAAGTCGAGAAGTCCGAGCTTGACGAGATCAAGCTCGTCAAGGAAGAGGTGGATGCCGCACGAACCGAACTGGAACGGGCCCAGCGGGTCGGCGATCTCGAGAAAGCCGCAAGAATCCAGTACGGAACGCTGCCTGAGCTCGACGCGAGATTGCACGAGGCCGAAACGACGCTGGCGACTCGTCAATCCGAAGGCAAGGCATTGGTCCGTGAGGAAGTCGACTCGGAACAGATCGCCGAAGTCGTAGGCAAGTGGACCGGGATTCCCGCGGCCAAGCTCGTGGAAAGTGAACGGGCCCGTCTCCTGAACATGGAGGATGAACTGCGGAAGCGTGTGGTCGGACAGGAACTGGCCGTGACGGCTGTCAGTGATGCCGTTCGTCGCAACCGTGCTGGTCTGGACGAAGCCTCCCGTCCGATCGGTTCGTTCCTGTTCCTCGGACCCACTGGTGTCGGCAAGACCGAGCTGTGCAAGTCGCTGGCCGAGTTCCTGTTTGACACGGAGGACTCGCTGGTCCGCATCGACATGAGCGAATACATGGAGCAGCATGCCGTGGCGCGTCTGATCGGAGCACCTCCCGGATACGTCGGCTACGAGGAAGGTGGTCGACTGACCGAAGCGGTGAGAAGACGCCCCTATTCGGTGGTGCTGTTCGACGAAATGGAGAAGGCACACCCGGATGTATCCAATGTGCTTCTCCAGGTGCTGGATGATGGCCGTCTGACGGACGGGCACGGTCGCACCGTCGATTTCACGAACACGATCATCGTGATGACGAGCAATCTCGGCTCACACGAGTTGCTGGAGATGACTGAACGAGGTGATTCCCAGGAGTCCATTGAAAACAGGATGCTGGAGATCCTCAAGGGATCACTCCGACCCGAGCTGCTCAACAGAATCGATGAAACCATCGTCTTCCATCAGCTGGATCGTGACATGCTCGGCGAAATCGTCCGAGTGCAACTTCAGGACTTCACGGATCGACTGTCCCAGCGGGGTCTTGAACTGGATATCAGCGAGGATGCGATCACCATGATCGCGGAAGCCGGCTGGGATCCCCAGTTCGGTGCACGGCCGCTGAAGCGGGTGATGCAGAAGCAGCTTGAAAACGCCATCGCAACCCGCATCCTCTCCGGAGATGTTCTTCCGGGCGACACCGTGGTCGTCGGTGCGGAGAACGGCGAGTGCACATTCAACGTCAAGAGACATGAAGTCCCGCAGTCCAGGTCGGCGGCTGCCACCTAGACGACTCCACATCAAATCGGACGGGATCCTACAATCGCGATCATGAGACTGCTCACGATCCTTCCACTGCTGGCCTTCACCGGATGTGCGACGCAACCCGCCTTCACACCTGCCGAACGGCTGGCGGGTCAATGGACCTGTGCACTGGATGGAAGCCGGGTACACCTTCTCCCGGATGGCCAGTGGACCTACTTCTTCATCAACGAGGATGGACCCGTCATCCGGCCCGGTTCTTTCGAAGCGACCTGGAAGACCGTTTCATTCCAGTCGGATGAAGGCGATTGTGCCGGCATCATCGGTGAGTATGGGTATGAGCTCTCGAGAGACACCCTTCTGTTCACCTTGAAGAAGGATGACTGTCCGTTCCGGGAAACCCGCATGGAGTATGCGTGGACCCGAATGATGACTCCGGACATCCCCGCTGTCCGCGAGGGTGAACTCGAAGCCGTCAAGGAAGAAGAGTAGTCAGAGACCGCGTGCTGCCGAGAGGTACGCTTCGTACGACGTTCGCAGTTCACGGACCGTATCACCGCCGAACTTGTCGAGCAGGGCACCGGCGATCTCGAAACCGACCGCATTCTCCATCACCACACTGGCTGCGGACACGGCACAGACATCACTGCGTTCGTAGTCGCTGTGTTCGGAGGATTTGGTCCTCAGATCGACACTGGGCATCCCCCGAAGCAACGTACTGATCGGTTTCATGGCACCCGTGACCACAATGGGCATTCCATTGGTCATGCCACCTTCGATACCACCAGCATTGTTTCGCTCACGCATGAACCCGAGCAGCGGGGTGTCTCTCAGGGAATCGTCGTACGCGATCGGATCATGCACATCCGAGCCTCGCCTTGATGCCACTTCTCGCCCCATGCCGATCTCGACGGACTTGAAGGCCTGGATCCCCATGACCGCAGCGGCAATCCGGGCATCCAGACGGTCCGCCAGCGTGACGCAACTGCCAAGCCCCACCGGACACCCGAAGACATGGACCTCGCAGAGTCCACCCACGGTGTCCTTGTCGACCTTGGCGGCTCGAATGACTTCGATCATCTTCTTCGTCGCGGCGTCGTCCGGGCTGTAGACCTCGGAGGCTTCTCGTGCGGCACGAAGCGAATCGACATTGGCTGGTTCGACCACGACATCCGTGACGACTTCCTGGACACTGCGGACGAAACCGAAGACCTCGATCCCCACTTCACGCAAGAGACAACGCGCAACGGCCCCGGCTGCTGTTCGAGCTGCCGTTTCTCTCGCACTGGCACGTTCCAGCGTGTTTCGACAGTCGTCCGTCAACCACTTGATGCTGCCCGCCAGATCGGCGTGTCCGGGCCGTGGCCTGTGGACCGGCGGTGTTCGTTCCAGATCGTCCAGCCGGCTGTCCTTGTTCGGAATCTGGACGACCAGAGGTGCACCGGTCGTCTGCCCCGATCGAACACCACCGAGAAACGTCGCCGTGTCCGTTTCGATCCGCTGTCGGCCACCTCGTCCATAGCCGCCCTGTCGACGCTTCAACTCGGTGTTGATGAAATCGATGTCCAGGTCCAGGCCGGCGGGAAAGCCCGTGATGACCGCCAGGCCGCAGGGGCCGTGGGATTCACCGGTGGTCACGCAGTTCAAGGTGGTCATGTGAGTGTGCATGCTACCACCGCTGACCGCATGTGAATGAACGGGCTCCCGAAGCCGCCTGAACCCGACATGACTATGATCCCAGCGTGTCAGATCTCACACCACGCCAGATCGTCTCCGAACTCGACCGGCACATCATCGGCCAGGAACAGGCCAAACGTGCCGTCGCGGTCGCCGTCCGCAACCGATGGCGACGTCGTCAACTGGACCCGGAGCTCGGTCGGGAGGTCGTCCCCCGGAACATCGTGATGGTGGGACCGACCGGTGTCGGCAAGACCGAAATCGCCCGGCGGCTTGCCCGGCTCGTGAAGGCGCCCTTCGTCAAGGTCGAGGCCAGCAAGTTCACCGAAGTCGGCTATGTGGGCCGCGATGTCGAATCGATGATTCGCGACCTGCTGGAGATCGGCATCAAGATGGTGCGACAGGAGCACGCCGAGTCCGTGCGAGTGACCGCTCAGGCCGCCGTTGAAGAACGCCTCGTCACGCTCCTGCTCGGCGATGAATCCAATGACAACACGGACGACTCCCATGAGTTCGTTCGAAAACGAATGCGGGAGAAACTCGACTCGGGCAGCCTGGATGACCGGGAGATCGAGATCAGTGTCCGCGACAACACACCGATGCCTGCGATCAACATGGTCGGCATGGATCAGATGGACTCCGGCATGAGCTCTCTGCTCGAGAATCTCGTCCCGGAGCGTCGAAGCCGAAGACGTGTCACGGTTGATCGCGCCCGGACACTGCTTCTGGATGAAGAAACCGAAAAGCTTCTCGATCAGCAGAAGATCATCGAACAGGCCATCGAGCGGAGCGAGACCGCTGGCATCGTCTTCATCGACGAGATCGACAAGATCGCGGCAAATGACCGACAGGGCAACGCCGACGTCAGTCGCCAGGGAGTCCAGAGGGATCTGCTCCCCATCGTCGAGGGAAGCGCTGTCAATACGCGGCACGGCGTCGTCAACACCGATCAGATTCTGTTCATTGCGGCCGGCGCCTTCCACGGCACATCCGTCAGCGATCTGATGCCCGAACTCCAGGGACGTTTCCCGATTCGTGTGGAACTCGCGGCACTCACGCGGGACGACTTCAAGCGAATCCTCACGGAACCCGATGCCGCCATCACTCGACAGCAGATCGCGCTGCTGGATACCGAAGGACTCACGATCACCTTCACCCCCGAGTCGATCGATGCCATGGCTGATCTGGCGGCGGAAGCCAACGCCACGATGGAGAACATCGGCGCCCGACGATTGATGACGGTGATGGAACAGGTGTTCGAGGAGATTTCCTTCGATGCCTCGGAACGTGTTGCAGAGGGTCATGACACGCTGGTCATCGAGGAATCGTTCGTGCGGGAACGACTCGCACCGCTGCTGCAGGACGAAGACCTCGGCCGGTTCGTTCTCTAGAAGGCCGAACGATTCATCGCATCAGGGACGCCCAGGCGTCCATCGGCGCATCCTGCCCCGTCCATGTCCTGAACTGCCTGGCTGCCTGAGCCAGGAACATGGCATCACCCGTCAAGACCTTGGCACCTCTGTCGCAAGCCTGCTTGATCAAGGGTGTCTGAAGAGGTGCATAGACCGCATCGAACACGACGACCGTGTCACTCAGGACATCCAGCGAACCACCCAGCTCATCCAGGGGCGATCTGTCGGGTCCGGGACCACCTTCCATGCCGAGCGTGGTCATGTTGATCACGGCATCGAATCCTTCGTCAGCCTGCGGTCCGCCCGACTGGTATTCGATTGATACGGCATCGTCCATTCGCGATTTGACGTCTTTCACCAGTTCCATCGCCCTGTCCTCGGAACGATTGAAGACGACGACTTCCGCACCCTCCATCAAAAGACCGATCGCGGCACCTCGTGCCGCCCCGCCGGCACCGAGCAAGGCGATCTTCGAATCCTTGATGGGCATGACCCCCCGCAAAGGCGCCAAGACCCCCTCGGTATCGTTGTTGTCAGCAACCAGAGAACCATCGGGGAGCACCGCCAAGGTGTTGGCGGCTCCACATCGATGCACCATGGGGGTGAGCGTTCCACCGACTTCCTCGACGAATCTCGCCAGATGTTCCTTGTGGGGCGTCGTTACCGCCAGGCCCGACAGATTGAGCGTCTCATGATCCAGCATGCACGCCAGTGATGCCTTGAAGGATTCCCATCCATCCACAACGGGCATCGGAACCATCACGCCATCGAAGCCGACATGACTGAAACCGGTGTTGTGCAGCAATGGGCTCCTGGAATGTTCGACGGGATCACCGAGGACTCCGAAGACTCTGGTGGAAGACGTGATCGCATCGAATCGATAGGTGTCTCTGAGTTGCTGCAGCGACAGCTGACCCGGTGCCGTTTCCTGATCGGATCCGGGAGATGCGAATGTCAGGAGACCACCGAACTTGCCGGTGAGCACACGTGTCATCACGCCAAACCGATCCATGCAGATGGCGATCATGGGACCTCCGGCATCCTCGACAAGATCGAATGCTTCAAGTGAATCCCGGATCGAACGGGCACGCCAGGCCATCTTGACGATGGAGACATCATCTTCAGCCCACATCACATCCAGCTGTCGCGCCAGATCGGCCGGCCGCCCTTCGAAATCATGTGAAGAGAGAATGAGTCCACACTCACCTGCACCGAGCAGTTCACCGGCTGCGATTCTGAGTTCGCGATCCGATCGCCAGGCGGCTGACTCGACATCGACGTAGCGTGGCACCACGCCGGCGGTCACCAGTGAACGAAACAGACCCGGGCGATCCGGTTCGATGCCGAATGCCTGACCGCCCTCTTCCTGAATTCGACAGGTGAGGATGCATGGAAGGGGTGATTGCTCGATCAGGGTCCGACAGGCACAGAAACCCGCTTCGTCCTCACAGAGCGGATCCACACGCCACTCGACGAGATTGGCGCCGTTCTGTGCTGCGGCGCCGGCCGCCATGAGCGCAGCCTCGACCCCGACCGGATCCTCGACCATGATGGAAACCGCAATCAGCGACACGGCCCAATGGTACCGACATAGACTCCTCATCATGCATGACGACGAATCAGCCTTTCTCGAACAGGCCAACGCACATCTTCATACATGGACCAGCGGCGACTTGAGGTTCGATGAACACATCCGTCCCATCCGGTTCGTCTTCGCACCGGACGGACGTCTGGTCGCACCGATGATGGTGGCGATGCTCCAGGCTGCGGAAACGGTCGTTCATGTGCCGGTTGCGGACGATACGGCCATGGAACTGCTCGTGACCCTCGAGGAATTCGACGAGGAGGGGCCCGATGGCCGCCTGGCCGACCGCTGGCGCATCTATCACGGAGATCCGCCGGATGTTCACTGGGCATACATGAACATCGATCTCGCCCGATTTCATGGCATGGTGATCGATGGCGAAGCACTTCAGCAACCCAATCCGTTCACGGAGATCGAACCGGCCCTCTGTGGCCGCATCAATCGTGAACACGGCAATGCGATCCTCTCGACGGTCGTTCGGCTGCTTGATATCGAAGCGGAAGATCCCAGACTCGTGGGAATCGATCCGTGTGGGATTGACATCCGTGCGAAGTTCGACGTCGTTCGACTTCCATTCGATTCCATGGTTCAGGAGACGGAGGACGTCGAGAACGCCGTCTCCCACCTGCTGGGAATTCAATAATCCCAGTCAGTCAATGGACGCGGCAGTCGAATGAGCTGATCGAGTCTGCCCAACAGTTCACCAGGCGCATCGATGCTGTCGGTAATCGCCAGTCCTGAAACAGCACTGACACCCAGCCACAGACGAGTAAAAGCGCCGACAGTGGTCTTCATCGTGGGCAGATCCGAATCGCGTCCAGACACTGCGGATGACGTGTCCCCCAACGTGATGATCCAGTCACCACCACAACCCTTCCAGTTCGAATGCTCCGGAAGATAGGCCTGGATGGGATCTTCAAGTTCCAGATTGAACCGCACCTCCGGACCCGGAAGACTGAAGGCTTCGACGCAACGAGGAAGATCACAGATGCGATGTTGCTGATAGGCAGCTGATGTGTTCTTCACCGCGTAGTCACTGCCTTGAACCCGACCCGCCTGGCGAAACGGGCGCGAGAGCAGTTGCTGAATCTGGACTTCCGGTGGATCCGGAATTCGAACGCCTCGAACCTGATCTCCGAGACTTCTCAGAACAGACAGCAGTTCCATGAACTCGGATCGTGTGTTCCAGACCATCCACTCGACCCAGTATGGACCGAATTCATTCTTGTCATTCGAGTCCAGCCACATGTGATGGGTCAACACACCATCCGCATTCCGGAAGCCGAGCCCGAATCCCCCATCCGCTTCCAGACAGTCCAATCCAGTGATGCCCGGAGGCACGATATCCACCCGACCATGAACCGGTCTCCGGTTCAGGCGAGCGGCATGCATCTCTTCGTAGTCATCCACACCCAGGCGATGAGGTGCACGTTCCAGTGAAGGCACCTGCAGTGAGTTGGGATCGACGGTCATGCGACGGATGTAGGACCCGATCCCGAAGCCGATACGGTCGTAGAACCCCTGATCGAAAATCCCAAGAGAAGCGATACACGCGCCCTCATCGACCGCCAGAGCGATCGATTCCGCCGTCAGTGCCAACGCATGACCGTTCTGCCTGCCGACTCGACCGGCATAGACGCCGACGATCAGGACTGCTGGAAGAGACGCCTTCTGATGCCAGAAGATGGCGGGGCATCGACTGGCGCCCACTTCCATCTCACCATGGACCTCTTCCACGATCGTGTCGCAGGTATCGCAGTAAAGCGATGAGGCTTTCTTGCCGCGATCGCCCTCGATCCACCAGCCGATTTCCTTCCAGATCCGGCAATGATGCTCGAAGTCTCTCTCCTTGTCATACGGACGGGACATGCCTGAACCTCACGTACGACGAAGATGTTCGACGATGTCACTGCTTCCGAGGCCTGGTCGATGCGCCAGAACGCGACATTCGATGCCCAGCTGTTTCACGAGTTCATACTCGTTGATTTCCTCGGGTGCATAGTCGCCACCCTTGACGAAGAGATCGGGCTTGACTGATTCGATGAGGCGATGGGATGTCGGTTCCTCGAATGCGATGACGTAGTCGACGCAACCGAGTTCGGAAAGAATCGCCATGCGATCCGACAAGGCATACACCGGACGACCTTCACCCTTCATCGCCGCCACCTGCTCATCGACGTTGATGCCGACGACCAGGACGTCTCCCTGATTCTTCGCATCGCGGAGATACGCCACATGCCCTGCATGGATCACGTCGAAGCAACCGTTTGTCAGGACGATTCGATGCCCGGCCTGTCGATGAACCGCCAGCTCGACGGCCAGCTCCTCATCGGCACGAACCTTGTCATCCAGGGGCTTCTGGCGACGGAGGATCTCTCGCTGGACTTCGGCCAGTGGAATCGGTCTCGTACCGAAGCAGGCCACCTCGAGACCGGCTGCTGCATTCGCGAACCGCGTCGCATCATGCCAGCCCATGCGGTTGGCTCGAGCAGCGGCCAGCGCCGAGATCACGACATCACCGGCACCCGTCACGTCGTAGACGGAACGGGCTTCCGTCGGAATCACGGCCGGGGATTCACCTTTCACCAGCAGCAAGGCACCGTCCTTGTCCAACGTCAGGATCACGGCCTCGCACTCGAGTTGTTCGGCGAGTCCATTGGCGGCCTCGACCGTCGAAGCCGGCGCACCCGTTGCCAGTTCGGCTTCGGTGCGATTCGGCGTGATGGAAGTCGCCCCGCGATACTTCGTGTAGTCCTCGAGTGGTGCGGGATCCACAAGGACCTCGACGCCTGAATCCCTGGCCAGTTCAATCACGGCCTGACAGACACGAGGCGTACACACGCCCTTGTCGTAATCCTCGATGCAGATCACATCGACACCATCGAGGCGTGCCTTGATCATCGAGATCAGGGACTGCTCGAGCGCATCATCCAAGGGAGCCTTGGACTCGATATCCAGACGGAACATCTTCTGTGGATGCCGATGCTGAGCAAGCCCTACGAGACTGCGTTTGACCGTCGTCGGCCGAGTTGAATCCGTCAGCAAGCCTTCGGCGTCGATCCCCTGCTCGACCAGTGCTGCACGGAGCTGATCGGCAGCGGCATCCGCACCAACCACACCGCAACAGATCACGTCTCCACCGAGCGCCGCCAGACAACGTGCAACGTGAGCGGCACCACCCGGCGATTGTTCTTCATGCTCCGCCTTGAGCACCGGCACCGGCGCATCCGGACTCAGTCGTCCCGCGTCGCCGTGGACGATCTCATCGAGCATGAAGTCGCCTACGAGCAATGCTCTGAAGGAGGAGAAACCGGCAACCTTGTCCAGTAGCGTCGTCATGAGCTCATGTCCTGCAGACTTCGATCTTCATCGTCGGCAACCGCATCATGTACCAACTGCCCGAGTGCGGCCTCGCCCTCCAGAAATCGAAGTTCGAGCCGCGGTACCACGATCGGCACCTTCAGGCGGTTCAAGTCTAGCACGTCACGAGCCTTCACCCAGTCCTTTGCCGTCATGAGGATCGCATCCGCATCCAGGACATCGGAAAGGAATGTCGCTTCAGCCTGACTGAAGGGCTGGTGATCTCGCGCAGGTCGTTCGTTGGCGATGACCGCACCCAGCACGCGGAGTTGTGAACGAACGGTTTCCGGAGAACCGATGCCCAGTCGAACGACAACACGACGACGATGCAGCCAGTCGATCTCGACTTCCCGATATCCGCTGGCATCGATGATGGTCAGACTCGACCATGAGTGACTGCACCATGCCAGTGGTTTCTGACCATGAAAGGACTCGATGCGAGCGGCCAGTGTGCTGTCGATGGTTCGTGAACCCGTGACGATCACCGCATCGGCCCTTTGAAGAGATGCCGGAGGCTCGCGCAATCGGCCGGCCGGCAGAACGACATCGGTCCCGATCGGCTCATGCGCCGAGATCAGCACGATGTCGAGATCACGATGCAACGCACGATGCTGAAATCCGTCATCCATGACGATGCAGTCGACTTCCGGATGTCGGGGCAGCTCGCTTTTCAGGACGGCGACCCGATCGCCTCCGACGAAGATCGGAATATCGGGATTCGCATCACGGTATTCAAGTACTTCATCGGCGTCCTGACCGTTCCGGGCACCGTAGCCGCGTGTCACGACCGCAGGATGGGATCCCATGGTGACCAGTTGCTCCAGCAACCATCGCACCATGGGCGTCTTGCCTGTTCCCCCCATCGAAAGGTTGCCGACGGAGATCACGCATCGATCCACGCGGGAGACACCCTTGCCGCGATCAAAGCGACGGTTGCGCCAATGAATCGCAGCCGAATAGGCGCGAGACGCGACGGACCGGGCGGCATCCAGCGGACCACTCAAGAAGACACCTCTTCATCCGGACATTCGAGCATGGACAGCAGCTGCCTCATCGGAAGTCCCACGATCGTGGTTTCATCACCTGACCAGGTCAGGGGCCAACCGTTGTCCACGCGATCCATCAGGTTGTAGCCACCCGCTTTTCCCTCCCATTCACCCGTCGCCAGATAGGCCTCCAGATCGTCATCCGAAAGATCACCCAGAGTCACGCAGGCGGTATCCGTGAAGATCCGACGAACGCTGCCATCGGCACGCAGAAGACAGACGCCTGACGTGACACCATGCGAACGATTTCGAAAACGATTGATCATGTCCCTTGCCGATTCCCTGCTTGCTGGCTTGCCGATGATCGTTCCATCAAGTTCACAGACGGTATCGGCCGCGATGACGGTCCCGGCCCTCTGATCCGCCGGCAGATCCTGCAACATCACCGAGCGTGCCTTCAACCACGCCATGGCCGCGGACCATGCACGAGCCGTCATGCACCGACTGTCCAACTGTCCATCGTCAACATGGGCTGGTTGAATGGAGAAGTCCAGGCCCGCCGACTCCAGAAGCTGTTTCCGTCTCGCTGATCCGCTGGCGAGGATGAATGGCTCGGGCCAGATCAACGATCACCTCCGGAGGATGCCTGAACCGTATTGGCCAGAACACGGCGAGCGACCTCAAGGACACCATCGACCGGAACGCCCCGCATGACGCGATCACCCAGTGATCGATCTCGATAGTTCACGGGAGATGACGGCGGCACGTGAACCACCTGGTCGTCCAGACCATAGGGGCCGACAAGAGCGGGACTCGTCGGCCCATACAAACCGACGCATCGACCACCAAGACCAGCAGCCATGTGCAGCGCGGCCGTGTCGTTTGCGATTGTCAGACGCGCCGAGTCGATAATGGCCATCATCTCGCCGATCGTGGTGCGACCGGAAAGATCATGCACCTCGTAGTCGGCTTCATCACGAAGTCTTGCAGCCAATCGGCCGACCTCTTCACGCTCGGAGCCGCTGCCCATCATCACGATGGAGGAGATCTGGCTTCGATCAAGCGATCTGGCAAGCGAGACCCAATGATCATCCGGCCATGCCTTGCTGGGCCAACGAGTCGTCGATGCCATGGCAAGATACGGCCCGTCGATGTTCAATTGATCACGAAGTGATGCCCATTGTTCCAGGGACTCGGAAGGCACATGAAGCTGCATGTCATGAATCTTCTCGATGCCCAGTGGATCCAGAAGCGACATCATGCGATCGACGGTGTGCGCATCGACACCGGTCGATACGCGATGGTTGTATGCCAGCCAGCCGCCCTCTCGTGCGTGACGATCTCCGATCCGAACGCTCGCGCCACTGGCGAAGGCCATGAGCCCACTTCGCACAAGACCCTGGCAATCGATGACGAGATCCCATCCCCCCTGCCTGAGCGACATCAACCACTTGATGGAACGCCCCATAACCCATGGCCTCGTCGCCCACTTCGACAACGATTTTCGTGGAAAGACGACGACCTCATCGAGGGCGGGATGACACCGGATGGCATCCTCGAAGCCCTCCTGGACGACCCAGGCGATCGACGCCTCCGGCCAGGCGGCTTTCAGACTGGCCAGAACCGGGACGGTCCGACAGACGTCACCCAGGGCACTGGGTCGTACTAGGAGGATCCTCCGTGGTGTCCAATGCCCCTTCATGCCGATCTCCCCGGGGGATGCTTGCTCATCGCGGCTGATGGTTCATGATACTTGAGTCGCGTTCCAGCCTCGAATCGTTCATACTTCAGGACTCATTCCCCCACGCCGCTTGGAGCCCCACCACCCGACATGTCGAGCAAGCCCGACCCCAATCAGTCATCAGCCCCCGAGAGCAGCGGTTTCGAAACGATGCTCGGGAAGCTTGTCGTTGATCAGGGACTCATCACCGATGAGGAACTGCTGCAGTGCAACAGCGAACTGCTTGCGGCGCGTGCCGATGGTGAAGTCAATACGCTCGAAGAGGCGTTGATCACGCATGACTTCGTCACCCAACGACAACTGGATCGACTCCGCAAGGAATTCGAAGACACCAAGTCGTCACTCAAGATTCCCGGATATCGAATGGTGAAGAAGCTGGGTGCCGGTGCCATGGCGACGGTCTTCCTTGCTGAGCAGAAGAGTCTCAAGCGACAGGTGGCGATCAAGATCCTGCCGCAGAAGTTCTCCGAGGATCTCAAGACCCGGTTCTACGACGAGGGGCGTGCTGCCGCCAAGCTGAACCATCCCAACATCGTGCACGCCTACGAAGTCGGGCAGGCCGGCGAACATCACTTCTTCGTCATGGAATATGTCGAAGGCTCCGATGTCCGTCAGGAGATCAAGGACAAGAAGAGACTCACCGAGGACAAGGCACTGGAGATCATGATCCAGTCCGCCAAGGCGCTTGAACATGCCCATTCAAAGGGACTGATCCACCGCGACATCAAACCTGCCAACATCATGCTGACCAGAAACGGCACGGTGAAAGTGGCGGATCTCGGCCTCGCCAGAAGCGTCGATGACATTGAAATGGCGGAAAAAGAGGCTGGACGAGCGTATGGGACCGCCAATTACATGAGTCCCGAACAGATCCGAGGCAAAGTGGACATCGGGCCCTCAGCCGACATCTATGGCCTGGGTGGAACCTGCTACCACATGGTCACGGGCCGCGTGCCGTTCACCGGAAAGAATCCAAGTGAGGTGATGCGCCGTCACCTGAAGGCTCCGCTCACTCGACCGGATGATCTGAACCCGTCCCTGTCACCCGGGTTCTGTCAGGTCATTGAAATGATGCTGGCGAAGGATCCTTCCGATCGATACGAGTCGATGACGGATCTGCTGGAGGACCTCGAACTGGTCCAGCGTGGCGACTCTCCTCATTTCGCCAAGCCGGCCGTGGATCTCAGCAGCCTGGCCGTGAACATCACGCCGGATTCCGCATCCGCCGAGATTCCCGCGGCGGTTCCCAGGCGTGACAGCCGTTCGAATGTCAGTGCCCTGCTGATCACCAGCATCGGCATCAACATCGTGCTGGCGATCATCGTCGTTGCGATTCTGGCAACCAGCTGATCTCGATGAATTCAATGGACGGGTGATGTCCGTCAGGTCCGAACCTGAAGAATCATCTCCACCTCGACGGCCGCATCGAGTGGCAGGGCAACCGATCCAACGGCTGCCCGAGCATGACGCCCGGCCTCACCGAAGAGTTCGACCATCAGATCACTGACACCATTCGCCACCTGCGGCTGACCAAAGAAATCTGGGTCCGAGGCCACGAAGACCCCGATTCTCACAACCTGCTTGATTCGATCCAGATCCCCATCCAGAGCATCCCTGGCGACAGCCAGGGCATTCAGGGCACACAGCCTGGCTGCCTTGGCGGCGTCTTCAGGGCTTGTTTTCGAGGGTACAGACCCCGTGAAGGCCATTTTTCCATCTACAAAGGGGACCTGACCACTTATATAGAGGAGGTCACCGACCAATTTGGCCGGAACATAGCTGGCAACGGGCCTGGGGGCCTCAGGAAGGATGATTTCCAGTTGGTCGAGTTGATTCTGTATTCCGCTCATAGATTCCCAGAAAGCAACGGCCAATTGGCCGTTGATCTTGACCTCCCGTGGCTCCACGGTAGTCTAAGAGTACCGGCACGTGGGGCCGGTCGTCCGTCGAGCGGATCATACGCCCACATTGAACCGTTCTCATTGACTTTATCTGTTTGCGACTCGACGGCAGACAACCCGAACTGAAGCACTGGATGGCCCCGGGGGACTCCATGGAACCCCTTGTCCAATCCAGATTGTGCTTCATGGATCGTCGAGTAAGGGCCTGGAAGGCTTGTTGCAACATGCGGCAACCGATCGGGTGATATCTGCGAAACGATCGAAGTGATTCGACTTCTAAATCGAATCGGACCTCCGTCACGGTGACGGGGGGCTGCCGATCCGTCTTCATGTTCATCTATTCATTCGAACACTCAAACAGACAGAGACATTGGGAGAACCAGTCAAATGAAACGAAAAGCATTCACGCTTGTCGAGCTGATGGTCGTCATTTCGATCATCGCCCTGCTCATGGGCCTTCTGCTGCCTGCACTTTCCTCAGCCATGAGAAGTGCAAAGTCCAAGAAGGAGATGGTCCAGCTTCGTGGCCTCCACCAGACCAATGGTGTGTACGCCAGTGAGAACGACGGCAAATTCATCATGCCAGGCGAAATCGATCGCAAGTCCGTCAGCGGCCAGTACATCCCAGGCGTTGGCGAGACCAACCCCTACTTCAACCACACCGGCGCCATCTGCTCCGCTCTGATCTCGCACAAGTATGCCGAGCCGGAGATCATGGTGAGCCCTGCAGAGAATTCCCCTCAGATCGGCGTCAAGGGTCAGATCACCGAGAGCGGTGGCGAGCCTGTCGGCTATGACTACACCACGTATCAGCCAACTGAAGGCACCTACTGGGATGAGAATTTCCGAACCAACCTCGACACCGAGGATGAAGTCGATCACGCAAGCTTCTGCAACCTGACCCTGGTCGGTGCAGGCCGTCGTGGACGTTGGAATGACACCGCCGGTGGCGACACCATCTGCTGGAGCACCCGCGGCACGCTCAACGGCGACATGACCCTTGATGACTACAAGTTCAGCCCGACCCTGCTCATGCACGGTCCTCCCAACTCCTATGTCGGCCACTTCGTGACCGCCGATGGTGCTGTTCTCGTCACCAAGAACTTCGTCCCCGACGTTGCTCGCTACGACACCCAGGGCCTCGGCTCCCCGGGCTACAAGCGTGACAACATGTTCAACTGCGAGTTCAACGACTGGCCTGCCTCCGGCGCGCCTGGCGATGAGACAGCAATGAAGCAGGCTGACATCTGGATGGGCTACACATGGCTCCTTCCACCGAATGATGACAGCACGTTCGTCCGAGTCACCTTCGATCCACTGGAAGAAGGTTGATCTCGAACACCCCGCTTGATTGACAGGTTTTCCTGCTTGCACCAGGCCCGTTGACCGGAGGATATTGATGCGATTCAAGGCACAACGCCCAGCCTTCACAATTGTCGAGCTCATGGTGGTGATCACGATCATCGCCATCCTGATGGGCATCCTGCTTCCTGCTCTGACAGGCGCCAGGAACTCTGCCCGGCTTCTTGAAGAACAGAAGCAGGCCAAGACGATTGTCGAAGGTTTCGCGGCCTATGCCGCCTCGCATGATTTCCGTAAACCGGTACCGGGCCTGGTGCAGCGGCAGGCCGTCACGGTTGGAGACAGCGAACGCTACATCGAGGGACGGGGTCGCGAAAACGGCTCAGTCAACGACCACGGTGCCATGCTTTCGCTCTGCGTGATGGAACGTCTCTTCGATGCGGATACCACGTATTCGGATTCGGAGACGAATGTGAACGTCTACCCCTACACGAACTACAACTTCGACGCATACGACCCCTATCCAACCAGCGGGGGCCCCGGTGTGTTCTGGGACAAGGCGTACTCCAACAACCTCAATCTCGATGAGAACGGGGAAGCTGAAGAAGAACAGGGCTGCCACAATTCCTACGCCATCATGCCCATCAGTGGCGAACGGCGACAGATCGCATGGGATCAGCAGGCCAGCTCAAGCTTCGCCCTCCTCGGGACCCGTGGTGTCGAAGATGGTGACGAGCAGAACATCAAGGACTCGAATTCCGCCGGCTTCTTCGGTCGAGAAGGTCAATGGCGAGGCATCATCGTCTTCGCTGATGGCCATGTCGAAGTCAGCAACAACTTCTGGCCTGTAGCCGCCCAGTATTCGGTCACCGATTCCAGCGGCAACACGACCTACTCCGCTGACAACATCTTCGCCGCACAGACCGAGGCGAAAGGCAGCTGGAATGCCGATCGATCCCTGCTGGGCCGCGACGCCTTCCTGACGCATGTCAATGTCGCCGAGCAACACAGCGATTCCCCCACCAATCCACGTGACATCGAATACAGGCCGCTCTTCGACTAGGAACGGCCTGCCGCATCGCCATGACCGTGTCCTACAATGACACGAAGTGATGTCACAGGTACAGATACTGAAACGACCACGCCCATCGAGATCTCGATGGCTGGTCATGATGTTGGCACTTCTGGTCCCGATGGCGTGCCTCGGAGCGGCCCAGCAGTCGATGACGACCATTCCTGCCTGGCGAAAAGCCAGCCAGGTCGCCATCCTGCCGATCACCGGCCCGATCGATCAGGTCACGGCGACCTCCATCAAGCGTCGTCTTCAGGAAGCCGTCGATGACGGAGCCGAAGCCATCGTCTTCGAGATCGATACCCCGGGCGGGGAACTGATGGCGACGCTCGAAATCTGCCGGCTCATCAAGTACGACGCTCCCGCCAACACCGTCGCCTGGATCCATCCGTTCGCCTTCTCGGCCGGAACGATCATTGCGCTCGCGTGTCGGGAAATCGTCGTATCTCCAGACGCGACCTTCGGTGACAGTGCTCCGGTCAGCCCACTGGGTCCGATTCCGGAAGCCGAACGCGCCAAACTGGAATCACCCATCCTCACCGAAGTGATCGACTCCGCAAGACGACGACACTACGACGAACAGATCGTCCAGGCGTTCGTGAGCGTCGGTGTCGAACTCTGGCTGCTCAAGAACACCGAGACAGGCGAGATCATCTTCGTCGATGCCAATGAGTACCAGAGGATCTACGGCACCGCACCTCCAGAGGAAATGGTGGACGTCTCTTCACCCTCTCTCGGCGAAGCGCCCGTGCTCTCCCCCTTCTTCGAAGCGATTGCGACACCCGGTGAGGACCCTGGCGTGGATTCGATCGCAACCGAACAGCTGCTTCCGTCGTCTCGAAAACGACTCGGCCCCGAGTCGGCTGCCGCATGGGAACTGGTTGGGCAGGTCGTTGCCGATGACCGACTGCTCACCTTGAAACCCGGAGACGCACTCAACTACGGCCTGGCCGCCGGCATCGTCGCGGATCGTCAGGCACTCGAGACCTTTCTTGGTGCATCCAGCATCCGTGTCTACAACCAGACGTGGTCCGAATCCCTTGTGCAACTGCTCGTCAGCTGGCCTGCCAGAATCATTCTGGTCGTCATCTTTCTGGTCTGCCTGTTCGTGGAGATGATCTTCCCGGGAACAGGCCTCTTCGCGGCCGGCTCGATCTTCTCGCTCGCGTTGCTGATCGGAGCCCCTGCACTGGCGGGCATGGCGGAGTGGTGGGATCTGCTGGCCGTCCTGATGGGGATTGCGCTTGTCGCCGTTGAAATCCTGCTGGTTCCAGGAACACTCATCGCCGGTATCACGGGCGCCATCCTGCTCATGATCGGCATCATCGGGACCTTCATATCCGGAGACATGACCGATCAGGAGATGCAGAACGGAATCGTCCAGGGCATCCTGGTCATTCTGGTCGGCTCCTTTGTTTCCGTCTTGATCATCTGGCTCATCTCGCGAACCATCGACCGGGGTCGGTTTGCACGAGGCATCATTCTCAAAACCGAATTGAACGAGGGTCGGTTCGACGTGGCCCCTGTCGAGCCGACCGGCAACGCCATCATGGTCGGGACGACCGGCATTGCCGAAACCTCACTCAGACCATCGGGACGCGTTCGTTTCGACGACGAGTTGTTCGACGCCGTATCCTTGGGTCGCTGGATCGAAGCCGGCTCGGAAGTTCGAGTCGTCGGCACCGGGCTGGTGCTTGAAGTGGAGGCCACGGATTCATGACATCGATCATCCTGGCACAGGCCGCAACAACAGATGGCGATGACAGCATGCTGCTCTGGGCATTCGTTCTGCTGGCAATCGCCCTGTTCCTTCTCTTCATGGAGTTGTTCGTTCCATCAGGTGGCATCCTGGCCATCGTCGGTGCGGCAACCGTCGTGGGATCCCTGGTCTGCTTCTTCCTGTATTCAACGTCGATCGGCCTGGTCGCACTGGGTATCGGGATCGTGTTCGGTCCAGTGCTGGCGTGGCTGGTCTTCCGTTGGTGGGTGGACTCCCCGATCGGCCGACGGATGATTCTGGGGGGTGACGACATGGATCTCGGGCAGAGCCCCGAAGAGTCCTATTCCGCATCAGCCCATGCCCAGAAGGAACGGGCTTCCGCCAATCAGGATCTGATCGGCGCGTCGGCTGTAGCGGAGACGCCATTGCGACCCGTTGGGGTCGTGCGAATCGGTGACCGAAGAATGCAGGCTCTTTCAGAGCATGGCATCATCGAAGCCGGCACCACCGTGATCGTCACGGAGGCTCTGGACAATCAACTCAAGGTGAGGCCCTCGAAGGATTAGCACCCTTCTCGAATGCCCCCATGCACACCCCGCTCGGCCGTCTGCCAGTTGGGATAGAATGACGTGATGGACCTGCTTGATGGGTCCAGAGGAGAGAACAGCCATGAACATGATGATCAACACTCCACCAACCTTTCTGGCGATGACCCCATGGGCCATCGTGGGCATCTCGGTCGGCGGTCTGGTTCTTCTGATCATCGTCCTCTTCCTCTTCCAGTACATCGGCCTCTATGTCCAGGCCTGGATTTCCGGTGCACCGGTCCGCTTCATCGATCTGGTCATGATGCGTTTCCGGAAGGTCCGACCACGGGTCATCGTCGAGAATCGAATCACCGCCAAGAAGGCGGGGATCGATCTTCCGACCGCCCTGCTGGAATCCCACTACCTCGCCGGTGGACGCGTCACCAACGTGGTTCGCTCTCTGATTGCAGCCGACAAGGCACGAATCGATTTGTCCTGGCCGGTGGCGACGGCGATCGATCTGGCAGGCCGCGACATTCTGGAAGCCGTGCGGACATCCGTGAACCCGAAGGTCATCGACTGCCCCAGTCCTGAAAGTGGCAAGACCACCATTGATGCCGTCGCGAAAGACGGCATCAAGCTCAAGGCGCGTGCCCGCGTCACCGTTCGAACGAACATCGCACAGCTGGTCGGTGGTGCGACCGAAGAGACGATCATCGCCCGTGTCGGCGAAGGCATCGTCTCGACCATCGGTTCCGCAGCCAACCACCTGGCCGTGCTCGAGAATCCCGACAACATTTCACGAACCGTGCTCGAGAAGGGTCTGGATGCCGGAACGGCCTATGAGATCCTCTCGATCGATATCGCCGACATCGATGTGGGCGAGAACATCGGTGCCCGCCTCCAGGCCGACCAGGCCGGCGCGGATACCAAGCGATTCCAGGCAAAGGCCGAGCAGCGTCGCGCCATGGCTGTTGCCCAGGAAGCCGAATTCAAGGCGGAAGCCCAGAAGAACAGGGCCCAGGTCATTCTCGCGGAAGCCGAGATTCCCAAGGCCATGGCGGATGCCTTCCGTGGTGGCAACATGGGCATCATGGACTACTACCGCATGAAGAACGTGATTGCCGATACCGATATGCGTTCCTCGATCGCGGATGATGAGGATTCGAACAGTTCCGGCCCGATGGTCAGCGACTGACTCGATGACCCCGGGGAGTTGATCCCGCAACCATGACATTGAACACCATGCTGGCAGTGACGGATTCAAGCCCGGATGAGGTGACCGTCGTCGTTCTCGCATGCCTGCTGCCATTGATGCTCGTGATGAGTGCCTTCTTCAGCGGATCCGAGACCGCGCTGTTCTCTCTCAATCCTTCCCAGCGGCAGGAGATGAGAAAGACCGGTGGAAGCGGCGCGCGCATGGCATTGAGTCTGCTGCAGGAACCTCGCATGCTGCTCATCACGCTGCTGCTTGGAAACATGACCGCCAACGTCCTCTATTTCGTGATCAGCTCGTCACTGCTCATGTGGTACTCGCCCGGCTGGGTGGCCAAGCTTGCGATCGCAGCAGGCACACTGCTGGTCATCGTGGTTCTGGGAGAGGTCCTTCCCAAGATGGCGGCTTCCGCAGCACCCCGAAGGTTCTCTTCATTCGTCTCCCCCATCCTGATGATCGTCCATCGATTCATCATGCCACTTCGGGTCGCGGTCAATGCTGGAATCGTGAAACCCATCAGTCGCATCACGACTGGGGCGAATCAAGCCGAAGGCCTGACCGCCAGCGAACTGGAGAAACTCCTCGCGCATTCCTCCGCAAGCGGTGTCGTGAATCGGGAGGAACAGCAGACGCTCTCCGATGTCCTGAAACTCGGCAGCATGACCGTGCGGAAGTCCATGACTCCACGAACCCGCGCCATCACCATTCATGTCGATGAATCACACGAAGAGATTCGAAAGCTGATCACACGCCACCATTTCACGAGAATTCCCGTTCATGGCGATGATCTCGATGACATCAGAGGCGTGCTTCCCGTGAAGGACTGGCTTCGTGCACCCGACGGCACATCACTCGAAGACGTGATGGTGAAACCCGTCTTCATTCCGGAAGTCGTCACCCTCGAACGGGCGCTCGAAATGTTCCGCGAAAACGGCATTGTCTTCGCCATCGTCGTCGACGAGTACGGCGGCACGGCGGGTGTCATCGCATTGCAGGACATCGTCGAGGAACTCATCGGTGACATCGCCGAACCGGGCGCCTCCCTGTCCATGCCCCCACGTCCAATCGGACCCGGCCGCTGGATGGTGGATGGGGATACGGGTATTCGTCATCTCCAGGACATGCTGGGCCCGTTGCCGGAACATACGCATGCCGCAACACTGGGCGGCCTGATCACTGCGAAGCTCGGTCACCTTCCGAAGAATGGCGACCGTGTCATCATCGGAGAACTCACGCTCGATGTGAACCATGCCGAAGATGGCCATGTGACTTCGGTGATCATGTCCCATCGCAACCCGGAGGATGCATCATGACCCCGGGTGGCTGGATACTCATGGGCCTGTTCGTCCTGCTTGGCGTCGTCGGCAGTGCGCTGTATTCCGGCATGGAGACCGGTCTCTACACGCTCAGCCGGGTTCGCCTCGATGTCCGGGCATCGGAGAACGATCGTCGTGCGCGTTCGCTGCAGCGACTGGTTTCGAGACCGGCCCTCATGCTGGCCGTCCTTCTGCTTGCGAACAACATCTGCAACTACCTTGGAAGTTACGGAATCGCCGGGATGCTGGACGCCTCGGGATTCACCCCCGGTGAAAGCGTCGTGATCAACGCGATTATCCTGGTGCCCTTGCTGTTCGTCTTCGGCGAAGTGCTGCCGAAGGATCTTTTCAGACAGAACACGGATCGATGGTCCTACTCATGCGCCGGCCTGATTGAGGGAACTCGTCGAATCCTGACATGGACCGGTCTCGCGCCACTGGTCGCTGCCGTTGGCAGCAAGCTGGGACATGGAGACTCGACCATCGTGCCCGCTCGTCAACGGATGGCGGATCTGCTGCGTGAAGGGATGTCGATCGGGGTGCTCTCGGAATCCCAGACGGAACTGGTCGACCGTGCACTCCTGTTGAGAGATCGACCCGTCATCAATGAAATGATTCCATGGGATGACGTCCAGACGATTCCAGAACTGGCAGATGCGTCAACACGTTCCAAACTGGCCGCCAGGCAGTCCCACACGAGACTTCCGGTGGTGGATGAAAAGGGACACGTCACCGGTGTGATCTCGATCATCGACCTGCTGCTGAATCCCGACCACAGCGTCGCCGATCAATTGCAGAGACCGGTCGTGATCGCGACGACACTCACCGTCCAGGAAGCCATGGCTCATCTGCGTGATCATCAGGCATCGATGGCGATCATCCAGGATGGCGATGAGCCCCGCGGCATCGTGACCATGAAGGATCTGGTCGAGGTTCTCATCGGTGAACTGACCGCCTGGTAGATCGAATCAACCGGGAACCAGCTCGATCGTGCGAACGGCCTCACCGGGCTGCATGGCAGTCGGGTCTCCCCGATGCCATTCCATGTGAAAATCCATCCAGTGCGGTGAATCATGTCGACCACTCTGGCCACCGGGTGTCTGAAGAATGGCACGCTCCGGATGGGCCGGATCGATCACCATCCGGGCACTGGCACCGAACTGCCTGCCCGTCACGCGGACGGAGCCCCAGTAGCCGGATTGCGGCAGCTTCACCGACATCGAATTCTTCATGAACGACGGCAGTGCGGAAATCAGCGGATGATTGATCTCAGACGTGTTCTGCTCACCCCATGATGTGTCGAAGCCCTGTTCATCGGCGGCCATCGATACGACGGTCTCCTCGAAGAGACGCCGGTGCAGGTCCTGCCAGGACTCGTAGCCGGCTGGAACATGTTCAACCGGAAGTTGTTCATGGACATGTCGAATGGGCGCCTCGGGCAAGGAGTATCCCGAGGCCTGTACACCGGCCGCATCCATGAGATGTCTTCGAACAGCCGCATCCAGTTGTCTTCGATAACGGATCAGCACACGGATTCCGGTCTGATCGGCATCGGAACAACCATTCCAGTCCTGGACCATCGATCGAGCCATCCGGACACGCTCATCCGGATGATTCTCCGGAACGGCCGAGAGCAGAATATTTCTGTAGAGCTCCAGACCGGGAACCCGCGTATCCAGCTGCATCGCGAGCATGTCGGATTCATCCAGACCGGTTCGATCACCAAGCAACTCGACGATGCGTTCGACCCGATCCGGCGAAGCCCATTCCTCACCAAGCAGACGCCCCCGATCGAGCGAAACCGTTCGATTGTTGGCGCTGTAGAGGATGCCATCTTCAGGATTGATGATCACTGGACGAAGTGACTCATCAAGTGGCCCGTCCCAACCTCGTGAACCATCCGCCCAGGACACTGGATAACGACCATCGAAACCTCGACGCGAGGGCAGCCAACCGGTGAGGATCCAACCGATCTGCCCCTGATCATCGGCCAGCAGGACATTCTGCGGAGGACCATGCCAGCCACGAAGGATGTCGACGGCTTCCTGCACGCTTCGCGCGTTCGCCATTCCCAGGACGTTGATGTTCGTCGCTTCGGGAAGAAGTGCCGTCCATGAGACGGCGATGGGTCGTCCCTCGTGATCCTCGTCAACGACCGGGCCCCATCGGGTCCAGGTGGTCTCCAGTGTTTCCGGATCGCCACCGGCGATCTGGATCATCTCCTCATGGACGACAAACGGCTCCCAGCCGTCCGGTACTCGATATCTGGTCGGGTCGTCCGGGTCGACTTCGATGATGACATAGTCCTGCCGATCGATGGTCGCATTGGTGAAGCCCCATGCGACGGAACCGTTGGTACCGATGATCACGCCGGGAAGACCAGGAAGCGACAACCCCGTCATCTCCACATCCGGCCATTCGATCCGGATTCGATACCAGATCGTGGGAAGTGTCAGCATGAGATGCGGATCATTGGCCAAGAGCGCGCTTCCACTGGCCGTTCGCGAACCTGCAACAGCCCAGTTGTTCGAACCGGGCTGTTCACCGCTGGGCGGATCATCGAAGTCATCCAGGTTTCCGGGACCGTCACCTTCACCAGCAGGCGACGGCAGCGGCGGCATGGCTTCGGGACCCTCAGTCGCCTTGAGCATGGGACGATCCCTTGGGTCGTTGGCCGTCAGCAGAAAGTCGATCCACGCCGGGTCCGCATCGCGATGCAGAATCCAACGCTGCAGTTCGATTCGTGAACTTCTCGTGAGCGTCATGGTCATGCTGAGATTCACGAGTAATGAATCCACCGGTGTCCATGGCTCGGGTTCGACGCGCATCATGAGATACTCGGTCGGAACCGATTCCAGACTCGCAAGACCTTCATTCACGCCTTCCGCATAGGCCTCGAGAATGGACTGCTCTTCCTTTGAAAGCCTGTTGAAGATCGCCTCGCAGGTACTTCGTCCGCGGTAGATCCGGTTCTTCCGATCCGTGCTCACCATCAGCTTCCCGGCAAGTCCCGCGATTTCTCCAGCCGCATAGCGTCGCATCATGTCCATCTGGAAGAAACGGTCATGGGCGTGGAGATACCCTTCGCCTCGATAGGCATCAAGCATGTCGGCTGCCATGACCGTTGGAACGCCACGATCATCGATCTCGATCGTGACCGGTGCGTCCAGCGACTTCATCGTCAGCGATCCCATGGTTGTCAACAGGATCAGACACAACAGAGACATGATCAGACTCCTCCTTCGCAGGCCAGGTCATCCACCACGAGACAGGGTCGCCGGCTGTAATCGTCGATCTCGAGCTTTCCGACCACATTCACCTGTCGGCTGCGAAGTGCATCACAACGCTCCGCCTGCCCCCACCAGATGGCTTCAAGCGGCGGAGCCGCGCCGGCTTCATCCTTCAACTTCAACTTCAGATGATCCGAGGTCTTTCCAAACGGCACGGCATGGATGATGGTCATGTCGCGGAGAAGAACACGAGGGGCTGGGTTTCCACGACCGAACGGCCGAAGTTCCGTCAACTGCATGATGGCGGAGTTCGTGATTTCCAGTCGCATGATTTCCGTATCGATCTTGAGTTCCGGCATCAGATCCTGTGGTGCAATGTGCTCACTGGCATGCGAGATGATCGCTTCTGCGAAATCATCAAAGCAATTGCTTTCAACCGTCATGCCGGCAGCCATGTCATGCCCGCCATAGGTGACGATGTGTTCTTCACAATGAGCCAATGCACCGTGAATGGAATAGCCGTTGATGCTTCGAGCCGAGCCTCGACACTGCCCACCATCATCCTGCATCAGAATCGTCGGTCTTCCATAGAGTTCCACCAGTCTGGAACAGACGATACCCACCACACCGGGATGCCAGTCCGGATGACGCAGCACGATGGCATGCCGTCCCGGTTCCGTCATCCCCTGCTCGACCGCCATCTCCTTGGCCTGCTCGAGGATCGAACGTTCGACTTCCTGTCTCTTTCGGTTCAGACTCGAGAGTGTCCTGGCGAGTTCGTCAGCCCGAGGCCCATCGGCGGTGGTGAAGAGTTCGATGGCGTCCCGTGCATGACCCATGCGACCAGCTGCGTTGAGCCGAGGCCCCATGCGGAAACCGACAACCTGGGCATCCTGCTTGCCGCTTCCGGTTCCCGAGACATCCAGCAGGGATTGCACACCCGTGTTCCGACATCCTTCCATGTGACGAAGGCCGTAATGCGCAATGACCCGGTTCTCACCGTAGAGAGGCATCACATCCGCAATGGTTCCCATCGCAGCAAGACACAAGCCGTCCATGAGAATGTTCCTCAGTGACGCCCCCACATCGCTTGATCCACTCACGTGTCGTGCCAGGTGAAGCGCCACCTTCCAGGCCACTCCTGCGCCCGCCAGTTCCGGAAAGTCATGCTCCTGCCCGGGAAGACCGGGATGCACGATTGCGGCGGCGTCTGGAAGTCGTCCATCATCACGAGCTCGATGGTGATCCGTGATGATCAGTTCAAGGCCGAGTTCCCTGGCGAGGGCCGCTTCCTCGACTGCCGTGATCCCGCAATCGACACTGATGATCGTCCTGGCACCGTCCTCGGCAAGCGATCGAATCGCTTCGGGGTTCAGTCCATAGCCTTCTTCCAGTCGGTGCGGCACATAACTCGAAACCGGTGCCTCTGGATCGATCGTCTTCATGACATGCCACAGGATCGAGGTCGCCGTAATGCCATCCACGTCGTAATCGCCATAGATGACGATTGGACGATGGGCCTCGAGGGAATCAGCCAGGATCCGGGCGGCCTCTTCGATGCCGGCCAGCGGTGCAGGCTCGGTCACCTCATGCAGATCAGGCGAGAGAAAGGCCTCGATCGCCTCGGGATCCGTCAGACCCCGGGCCTGGAGGATCCGGTCACGGAGTTCCATGCCTTCCGGGGTCGCCCCGGGTAGTCGCCATCTCTTGGTGAGTCCCTTCACATCAGCAGGGTACGACTCCATCAGCCTTCAAGCCAGTTCCACGGCCCATCCCCAGCCCCGAAAAGGTGCCTGCTTGCCAACCTCGTCAGTCCTGCGATACTGCACGCCTGCCATCTCAACCGGGTGGCCAATACACCATGCCAGAACGACTCAAGACCATCCTGCTCTTCGGCCAACCAGGTGTCGGCAAGGGCACTCAGGGCACGATCATCGGATCCGTGCCCGGCTTCGTCCATCTTGCCACAGGCGACATGTTCCGCGGCCTCGACCGCGAATCGGAACTGGGCCAGGAGTTCCTGAAGTACTCCACCCAGGGCCTGCTGGTCCCAGATGAACTGACCTGTCGATTCTGGCAGCAGTACGTCCAGGGACTCATCGACACCAACAAGTACAAACCCGATTCGGATCTGCTCCTGCTCGATGGCATTCCTCGAAGCGTGGAACAGGCCCGGATCCTCAAAGACCATATCGAGGTCCTCCGTGTGATCCATCTCGTCTGCAAGGACAGCGATTCTCTGGTCACTCGGATGAAGAAACGGGCCGAGCAGCAGAATCGACCCGATGATGCCGATGAGGAAGTCATTCGAAGACGCATTCAGGTCTACCAGGACGAAACCCGACCGGTCCTCGATCATTACGACGCCTCGAAGATCGTGGAGATCGATGCCATCGGACTGCCGGGCGACATCCTGCAGAACATCCTCAATGCCATCATGCCCGCCGCCAAGGGTGCGATCCGGAATCCATTCGGCAATTAGCACTTGCCTCCTTTGTGACATCCTTTGGCCGGTATAATGATCGATTGGCAGGTCATTGAGCCTGCCATGA
>MDSW01189176.1_pt1 | contig 27491 bp, 29 predicted proteins | sample 811171 | NCBI WGS metagenome assembly MDSW01 (sample SAMN05326641, study PRJNA326480) | marine metagenome | isolation source: seawater | place: Atlantic Ocean: North West | collected 2012 | reverse complement strand
TTTTTATTGCAAACTGGTCTATTTCAGAATTTCCAAAAAATTTTAGAGAAAAATTTTTTAATACTATTTATCAATCACAATATTCAATTATATCTTTTCAAGAAAATTTTGAAAATATAAATAATTTAAAGTTTTTTAAAAAAATTTTAAAAAGATTAGGAAATAAATTTATAAGCAATTTGCAAACTTATGATCATTATAATAATTCTCCTTTGAACAAAAACAATCATTATATTTTAACCTTAGTAAGGAAATGAAAAAAATTAATAGTTTTTTTATATTTTATCCACTTTGCTGTATTTTAATATTTTTGAGATTGGAAATTTTTTATGGTTCTGATGTAAAAGCACCTTTTACTGATGATTTTTATTATTACCTAACAACTGCTAAAAATTTTATAAATTTAGGTTCTATAACCTTTGATAAAATATCTATAACTAATGGATTCCAGCCACTTTGGTTTTTTTTTATAAGTTTCATTTTTGCTTTATCAAAAAATGATATATTTTTTAATTCAATAATTATTTTTTCAATTTTTCTATTTACTTTTTTTTCTTACTTTAACTTTAAAAATTATTTTTTCCAAAATAATTATAGCGAAAGAGAGAGTCATCTTATTGGTTGTTTAATATCTTTTCTTACACTTTTTTTTTCTAAAAATGGTATGGAAATTTCTTTAGCAGTTTTTTTTTTCTCTTTAAGCTTAATATATTTAAATAAAAATATCTTAGTTTTCTGTTTTTTAAGTTTTTTAACATTCTTATCTAGATTAGAATTTTTAATTTTTTATTTTTTAATCTTAATAAATGAATTATTTATAAATAAAAAAATATTATATAAAGAATACGTATTTAAATTATCATTACTTCCTTTTTTAATTATTTTTTATATTTCAGTAAATCTTTATTTCTATGATGTGCCATTTCCTGAAAGTGGAATAGCAAAAAGCTTGGTACATGAAATAAAATTTAATAAGGAAACATTTTCTTTCTTATCTTCAAATGGATATGGCATGAAATTTATTTCAGCAATGTTTTATTTTAACTGTATAGGTATTTTTTTTTTATTTTCAAAGAAAATTAAAAATTTCACAAAAATTTCCTTATTAACTTCTTTACTTTTTTTTATAAGTAATAGCATTAGATCAGCTTGGCCATTATGGACATGGCATTTCTTTTTTTTAGGTATATCTTCATCAGTCTTATTAAATGATTTTTTAAATTTATTTAAATTAAGATTTACAAAATATTCAGCAACTTTTATTGGGATATTTTTTGTATCTGTATATTTTTTTTTATATTTTAAAAATTTAAATATGAACAATGATCATATTTTAAATATTGCACATAAAATTGAAAATCATTATGCTGACTCTAAGTATGAAACTTTTGCCATGGGTGATATGGCCGGTAAAGTTTCTTATTTATTAGATAAAAAACTTATACAATTAGAAGGCCTAGTTGGTGGAAAAAAAGTATTAAGAAAAATTCAAAATCAGGAGAATCTTTGCAAATTATTTAAAGAATTTAATGTAGATATTTATTTAACTACAAAAATTAATAAAGTAGAAGAATTATATTATATTGAGGAACCTTCGCAAGTGTCTAATAATGTTAAAAAAATGAGAGGCAAGCTAATAGTTAAACCAGAGATAACCTTTAAATCTGCAGATTTAAATGTATATGCATTTAATTTAAAAGATAATAAATTTTGCTTCAATAATTAAATTTTTATTATGACTTATTTTAAATTTTTTAATTTGGAGTTTTTTATAATATTTTTTTTTATACTTTTTATTAATTTGTTAATATTATCTTTTAGAAACAATTTAGCTAGTCTTTTAAATATTTTTGACCAACCAAATAAAAGAAAAATTCACAAGTATCCAACCCCTTTGGTTGGAGGAATTTGTTTATTTATTACTATATCGATTGCCTTAGTTTTAAATTTATTTGAAAATTACTTATCTTTAACCAAATTTAATATATACGTATTATTTTACTTAATTTTTTTTGCAACTGGTCTATGGGATGATGCTAAAAGTTTAAGCCCAAAAATTAAAACATTTATAATAACAGCTACAATTATAATATTAATTCCATTTGAAAGTGATTTTATTGTTAATGAACTAAACTTTAAGTATACAAATAAACAAATTATTTTAGGAAATTTCTCTTTATTATTCACAATTTTTTGCATATTTGCTCTCTACAATGCTCTAAATTTTATTGATGGTTATAATGGTTCTGCAACTTCAATAATTATATTTTGGACTTTTATTCTATTAATTAAAAATCCCAACATATTATATTTCTTAACAATAATGATTATGATTTTAATTTTTTTTTATAATATATCTGGAAAAACTTTTTTAGGAAACTCAGGAACAAGTTTACTTTCAATTTTCTTTTCACTATCTATAATAAATGATTATAATATTTTTAAAACCATTTATGCTGATGAGATATTGCTTATTTTATTATTTCCAGGTTTAGATATGATTAGAGTTACATTTGAAAGAATTTTAAATAAAAAAAAAGTATATTATCCAGATAAAACTCATTTTCATCACTACTTGATAAAAAAAAATATCAAGTATATTTGGCAGTCAATAATTATTTTAACAATAATGCCTTTTATTCTGCTTTATATAATTAAAAATATAATAGTTACAGTTTTTATATCTATATTAGTATATTTTATACTTCTTATATATTTAAAAAAATAATAAATGACAAAAATTAAAAGAAGCTTTTATTTAAAATTACTTTTAATATCAGTATGGTTTTCTTATTTTTTAAGTATAAATCTAAATCCTGCTGAGTTTTCAAATTTTAATTTAATTAATAAAATAAGGATTCTTTTACCTTTTTTTTTAACTATTCTATTAATTGCATTTAAATATGAAAAAGTTAAGTTTTCTAATTTCTTAGATATTCAATCGCTTTTTTTTTATATTATTTTTATTCTTTATATTGTTTTTAATCTTACATTTAAAAATAGCAGTAATATAAATATTTTTTGGCCAGTATATATGGCATTATCATTTTTTATATTACATAATTTAACAAATTATGAAGAAAAAAAAAATTTGTTCATCCTTACTGTTTTTATTATTGGTATTGGATTTACTTTTTATTTTTCTTCAGCTTTAATTGATTTGATAAATAAGCCCTACTATCATTTTTATGGTATAATGGGTGGCAAATTAGGATATTTAGGTATTTCAAATCCACCTAGATCTTCTGGTTTGGCAAGACTTGCTCTAATTTTATTTTCTTTTTTATTATATTATTATTTAATTAAAGAAAAAAAAAATAACTATATATATTTAATTTTAATATGTGCTTTAGGAACTTTTAGTTTAATTTTTCAATCAAGAACTATTTCCTTTATCTACATTATTTTAAATATTTATATTATTGTATTTTATTTTAAAAAGTTTTTTAAAGATAAAAGGTTATTAATTTTTGCAATAATTTTACCATTAATAATAAACTTCTTTTATAATTATAATATGCTTTCTAAATATACAAAAAAAGAGCCAATTGTAGAAAATAACTTGGCTATTTCTGCTTGGCAAAATGTTATATTGAGAGATTATATTAGCTATAAAAAAAATCCTCAAAAATTTAGTTCCAATCGATTTCAAAATTGGAATAAAGCAATTAATATTATAAAAAAAAATTATCTAATAGGTTATGGGGCGCAAGCTGATCGTATACTCATTGGGCAATCAATTCATAATTCTCTACTTTATAGCATGTTGTCTGGCGGTTTATTATCAGGTTTATCAATAATATTTATATATATTTCTTCTATATTATTACTGGTAAAATTTTATTTAAGCGGTGTTTATAAATTGTGTGATAGTTCACTGGTCCACTTTTCTGCATCTATATTAATTATAATTTGCTTAAGATCAGTCTTGGAAACATCTTTTGCTATTTTTAGTATTGATTTTCTTGTTTTTATAATTGCATTTTTATTTTTTAAAGAAAGTTTAAAAAAATATCAAAAAAATTAATTTTTCTATGTTAAAAATTTATTATTGGGCAAATAATGTTAAAAGTAATTCTGGAGAAGGTATTTTAGCCTTAAATTTTTTGTCTTTATTAAAAACAAAATATAAAAATTATACTTTCACAAATCTAAATAATTTTGTTCAAAGGGAAAGCTTTTTTTATAATTATATCTTGCCAATTTTTGGAGTTTTAAAGCTCTGGATATATCATATGAAAGGTAATAAAGTTTGTTATATAAATTATTTGCCTATTTGGAATTTTTTAATTTTTCTTGCGTTGCCAAAAAAAACAATATTGGGTCCAATAACTGGAATAAATCTAAAAAAAAATATTTTGTATATAATATTAAAGAATATTGGAATATTTATATTGCAAAAAAAAAATAATAAGATTTTATTTTCTCATAGTCAGTTTAAAAAATACTTTAAAAATAAAAAAAAATATTTTTATAATTTTATCCTTTATAATTTTTGTTTCAGAAAAATAAAAAAAAAAAAATTTGATTACGTTATCTACTTTAAAAAAAATAAAAATAAAGGAAATAATTTTCTTATTAACATAATTACAAGATTATCTGAAAAATTTAAAATTGCTGTGATTGGGGATGAATTCCCGAAATATCTCAAAAATAAAAATATTTTTAATTTTATAAATCTAAATAGATCTAAAGCTTTAAGTATAATTTCTCAGTCAAAAAATTCAATATTATCGAAAGAAAATTCTTTAAGTTTTTTTGCAGTTGATTGTATTTCTTGCAATCTCAATATATTTCATAATATTGAAGATAGACTTGACAATACAATAAAAACAAATTTGTACATACCTATTAAATTTAACAATTTAGATTATTCGTTAAAAATTTTAACTAAAAAAAAATTTTTAAAAAAAAGTACAAAATATTTTAAATTTAATAAACAAAATTATTTAGATTACCTGGAAAAAAAAATAAATTAAAATAGTTTATACCATTCTATAAATTTTTTCATTCCTTCTTCCAATTTGGTATCAGGATAAAAATTTATATTTTTTTTCAATTTTTTAATAGAAGATTGAGTTTTAAAAACATCAGACTTATTTCTTTGTATAATTTTTTCTTTAAAATTATTTGAATAATATTTTCTTATATATTTGATTAAATCATATAATGAGTTTTTATTACGATTACCAATGTTGATGCATTCATTATATTTTTTTTTTTTTGAAAATTTTTTTATCAATAAATTTATAGAATACACAACATCATCAATATATGTAAATGACCTTATAGATTTTTTTCCACCATAAATTATGATTTTTTTACTTTTTTTTATTTGATTTAAAAACTTGTAATAAGCCATATCTTCTCTTCCATAAGGTCCATAAACAGTAAAAAATCTAAGACCCAATGTATTTATTCCATAAAGATAATTATAAACATTTGCAAATATTTCGTTACAAACTTTTGTCGCTGCATAAATTGAAGAAACATTTTTTTGAAAAAATTTTTCATTAAAATTATTGTCATTTCCATAAACAGAGCTTGATGAGGCATAAAAAAAATGTTTAACTTTATATTCTTTACAAAATTCCATAATATTTGAAAAAGTTTTAATATTTTGATCAATAGTTTCTATTGGTTGTTCCTGTGAAATTCTTACTCCAGGCTGAGCAGCAAGATGCACAACAAGGTTAATTTTTTTTTTCTTATAGTATTTAGAAAAAGATTTATAATTTTTCAAATCGAGTCGTTTGAATTTAAATTTTTTATTTTTTTTTAAATTTATAAACCTTTTTCTTTGAGTTTTATTACTTTTAGATGAGAGATTATCACATCCATAAATTGTATTATTATATTTTACTAAGTGATTTATTAAATGGTAACCAATAAAACCAGCGCATCCTGTAACAAGTATGTTCATAAGTATTTATCAATATAAATTTTATTTATATTAACAGTTTTTAACAATTTTTTATTTTCTTTCATTAAAATTATTATTAATTCAAAATAATTTTCATAGTACTTTCAAATGTTTTTGACCATTTAAAATTTTTAACGTGTTGCAAACCTTTATTCTTGAGAGATTGTCTTAAATCAAAATTGTTAATCAAGTCTAATATTTTATTTCTTATTTCATTTTTATCATCAGGATCAAAATATAAAGCACAATCACTGTTTATCTCAGGCAGAGCAGAAGTTTTGGATACTAAAACTGGACAATTATTTGACATTGCTTCTAAGGTTGTTAATCCAAAAACTTCGCAGTAAGAACTGAATATATATAAAAGGGCTTTGTTATAAAATTTTTTTAAATTTTCTTTATCTAAATTTTTATAAAAAAATATTTCATCATTTTTAAAGTTTTTAAAAATATATTGATTAATTTCTTTTAAGTATTCTTGATCAAATACTTGTGATATAAAAACAAACTTAATATTTTTTTTATCTTTATATACAATATCCTTAAAAGATTCCAAAATAGTTATAAAATTATGATATTTTACACAAGAAGATACACATAGTATATATTGCGTTTCATAATTAAAACTTTTTATATTTTTATTTTCAATTTTTTCAGTTTGTTCGTGATTATCAACGCCAAGATAAACAACTTGAATTTTTTCTTTTTTTAAATTTAAATATTTTATGATTTCATCCTTAGCAAAATTAGAATTAACAATTAATTTATCACAAGATTTTACTGATATTTCCATAAATATTTTTATAAAAAAATTTTTAATTTTAGATCCTGGCATTTTATTGAAATAAACCCATGGTAAATTTGAATGAATTCCAAGAATTATTTTTATTTTCATAATTCGACATAATATTGGACAATAGTTCATAGGTGAAAATACTTTATCTATGTTTAATAATAACAATTCAAATGGGAAAAAAAGTTGCATCCAAATTATTTTTACAAAATCAATTTGTAAAATATTTGATTTTCTTTTTATCAAAACATTTTTAGGTAAATTTTTCGTACTAATATTGTTTATATAATTATTGCAAATAAATATAAAAATTTGATCTTTTTGATCGGATTTCAACAATTGTTTAAGAAAATTGATATTATATGTTTTTGTACCACTTCCAAGATTAGTGCCTATTAAGTCAATTGCTATATTCATATTTGTTTTGGAATATTTACATTTATTTTAACTATATAAATTTACAACAAACAACCTATTAATATCATTAATTGGTAATTAATTTACAGCACAAGCAAATAAATTAAAATTAATTAATGTTTTTTTTACTATTTATAGTATTTGATAATAATAAATAAAACGTAATGAGTATTATTCTTGGAATAAACTGTAACCACGCCGATTCTTCAGCCTGTATAATTAAAGATGGGGAATTATTATTTGCAATTGAAGAAGAAAGAATCAATAGAATAAAGCATTGGGCAGGATTACCTTTCAAATCTATTGATGCTTGTCTTAAACATACAAATATTAATTTATCGGATATTACAGATATAGCAATAAATACAAATCCACTTTCAAATATTCATCATAAGATAATATATTTTTTTAAAAACTACATATTTGGAAAAAAAAAATTTGAAATCGCTGAAAGACTAAAAAAAAAATTAACATTAAAAAGTGAAATAAATAACTTTTTTAAACCAAAAAATTTATCAAATAAAATTAAAATACATTATATCGATCATCATATATCCCATATAGCATCAGCTTTTTATCCATCAAAGTATGAGAAGGCTGTGGGATTATCTATTGATGGTTTTGGAGATTTCTGCAGTGTTTCAATAGCAAAATGCGAAAATGATAAAATAAATATTATTAAGAAAGAATTTTTTCCAAATTCACTGGGAGTATTTTATGAGTCTTTTACACAATTTATTGGTTTTAAAAATTATGGGGACGAATATAAAATGATGGGATTATCTTCTTATGGAAAACCAAAATATTATGAAAAAATTTTAAAAAGTTTATTTAAAAAAAAAACAGGAATTAAACTTAATTTGAAATATTTTAATCATGCAAATAAAAATTATAGTTATAAGTTTCAAGGAAAACCTGTGCAAAATAATTTATTTAATAACAATTTAAAAAAATTATTCGATACAAACGAATTAAATGTTGAAACAATTTCAGATTTTCAAAAAGATTTAGCATCATCTGCGCAAAAAATATTTGAAGATAAATTATTTGAAATAGTTAAAGAAATAAAAAAATTAAATTATTCTAATAATTTGGTATATGCAGGAGGTTGCGCCTTAAATTCACTAGCAAATAAAAAACTTCACGAATCAAAGTTATTTGAAAATATTTTTATACCTTATGCTCCTGGTGACGGAGGCGGTTCAATTGGAGCAGCTTTGTATATTCAAAAAAAAAAAAATAAAACTACTCTTTCAAATTTAACTTCACCGTTTATTGGTCCTAGCTTTTCAAATGAAGAAATAAAAAAAATTATAAGTAGTAATAAAGAAATTAATAAATTTAACTATGAAATAATAGATAATAAAGATAATCTATATTCAAAAATTGCTAAATATATTTTTGAAAATAAGGTTATAGGTCATTTTAATGGCAAGATGGAGTTTGGAGCAAGAGCTCTTGGAAACAGATCTATTTTAGCAAATCCCTGTAATCCACAGATTAAAGATATTATAAACAAAAAAATTAAAAGGCGTGAAAGTTTTAGACCTTTTGCGCCTGCGATTTTGTATGAAAATAAAAATGAATGGTTTGAAAATACTAAACTAAATGAATATATGTCGTCTGTTGAAAAAATTTCTAAAAATAAAAGAGAAATTATCCCAGGAGTTACTCATATTGATGGTACCGGCAGAGTACAAACAGTTACTAAAAAAATGAATTTAGATTTCTATATGTTAATTGAAAAATTTTATGAAATTTCAAATGTTCCCATTGTTTTAAATACATCTTTTAATGAAAATGAACCAATCGTAATGAATCCAGATGAAGCCGTAAATTGTTTTTTAAGAACAGATATGGATGTATTAGTTTTAAATAATTTTATTATAAAAAGATAAATGCTTGGCTTTGAAACAATTGGAAATGCTACAATAACAGTATTTGACGACATACCAGTTTTGACTACAGACCCATGGATTAAAGGCAAACCTTATTTTGGTAGCTGGTCTCACGCTTATAAAATTCCTAAAGAACAATTAGATAATATTTATAAATCAAAATATGTATGGCTTTCACATGGACATCCAGATCACATAGATCCAGACTCTTTGGAGCTATTTAAGGATAAAATATTTTTAATACCCGATCATTATGGAGATAGAATTTTTAACGAATTATCAAAAGACTATAAGTGTAAAAAAATAAAAAGTAATACTTGGATAGATTTATCAAAAAATATTCGAATAAAATCATTTGCGGACTGGAACCAAGACTCTTCATTACTTATTGAAATAGCAAAAAAAGATATAATACTAAATTTGAACGATGGAGCAGCGTTAGGTTGGTCTAAAGAGATTAGAAAATTAATTTCAAATTATAAAAATAGATTTTTATTGAAATTAATTAGCTGGGGGGATGCTGATATGATTAACTTTTATAATCATCATAATGAGTTTATATTACCTTTGGCTTCTGAGAGAAAACCTTGTGGGGAATCTTATGTATACTACATGAAAAAATGGAATTGTAATTTTGCAATTCCTTTTTCTTGCTTTCATGAATATTCACGATCAGATAGTATATCTATGAATAAATTTATTACTCCATTAAAAGAACATTATAATAATTTTAACAGTTTAAATGGTGAATTATTGTCAGCTTTTATTAAGTGGGACACAAATAAAAGTGATTATTATAAAATTAATCCTCAAAAAAATCTTCTAGAACCTGAAAAATTTGAAAACTACGGTGATAATTGGATTGACGAATTAGATTTAGAAGATGAAGAAATTCTAAAAAGTTATTTTTTAAAGTTTGACCATTTAAAAAAAAATTTTGGATTTATTAATTTTAGAATAGGCAATAAAGATTTTGCAATTAAACTGTCAAATAGAAAAGAAGGTATTGAATTTAATACACCAAGAAATTCTTTAATTTTTTCTATTAAAAATAATATTTTCGATGATATTTTAATTGGTAATTTTATGAAAACAAGATTAATTAATGTACCGAGCTTATATCCAAATTTCACACCTTATGTAACTAAATATGGAGATAATGGAAAAGCAAGATCAGAGGGTGAATTGAAAAAATATTTTGAATATTATAAACTAAATTCGGCTAATTATTGGATAGATTACTTAAAAATAAAATCTGAAAATATAATAAGACCGAAGATTGAAAAATATAGAAATCTATATTATTTCGCAAGATCAGTTAAACGAAAAATTATTTAAATAAAGTAAGTAATATAATTTTTATATAGTTTATTTTTTTTTTTAGATTTAATTCAAAAAAAAAATTTTTCTTTAAAATATTTTTTACCTCTTTAAAATTAGAAAGATTGTATTCGGCAACTAAAAAATTATACAAACACCAACTTGGAATTTTTTCTGATTTTTTCATATATTTATTTAAAAAAAGATTTGTATTTTTTATTTTTAATTTATCATCCAAAAGATTAGAATTATCAATATTTATAATCGAAAGAGATTTATTTATTTTAAAAAAATTATTTGTTATTTTTGATAACTTTATCCAAGCATCAAAATCCTCCCACGCAATATATTTTCTATCTTGATCAAAACAGCCAATTTTTTCAAAAATATCTTTTTTTACCGTTACAGATGAAGTTGCAAAAGATTGACCATATTTTATTAAATTATTAAAAATTGGTTTATCTAAATTTTTATTTACTATTTTTCTTTTTCTTATTATGGCATTAGGAGAATTTATATGATGATCATGATAAATAAATGAATATCCTTTTTGTGCTGCAAAATTTACATGCTTCAATTTATCTTTATCCCACCAATCATCTGAGTCTAGAAAACATAAATAATCTCCAAGAGATTTTTCTATTCCATAATTTCTAGATTTTGCAATTACACCTTCATTGTTTATCTCATAAAAAAAAATCTTTTTATTATTGTAAGAATTTACCACATCTTTAGTGTTATCAGTTGAATTATTATCAACAATAATAAGCTCCCAATTTTCATAATTTTGTTTAATCACCGAACTAATTGCAAGTTTTATTTTTTTTGCTCTATTAAAAGTTGGGATAATTATTGAAAAAAAAAAATTTTTATTCATTTTTTTTTGGAAAAGTAATCTTTAATAGAATTAAAAGCTTTATCATCAATAAAATAATCGTATGAAGGCTTTCCTAAAATTAGTTTATGATATTTTATTTTCCAATTTAACATTTGTTTTTCTGTAAATTTAAATCCTACTTTTTTTGCTTTTTTTACATCCTCATTAAACCTACCCATATATCTAGATGTAAATAATTTTATATAATTGCCTTCATCATAAAGTTTGTTGATAAAATTTATATTTTTTTTTATTGGTTTTGAATTTTTATATTTTCCATTTTGAGTTTTGCAAATTACTCCATCTATATCAAAACAGAATATTTTTTTTTTCATTTTTTTATTAAAAAACTCATCTGAGGTTGATTGTAATAACCTGTAATTTTACTAATATTAGGAGCTTTAACATATCTATATTTTTTAAGAATATTTTCAAATCTAAACTTTTTCAAATTAGCTGTTGCACTTTTGTTAATTGAATTCCACTCAAATTTTTTAAGCTTAAATTTAGATGATATCATTGACAAAGTTGGTAAAGATGGCCAGCCATCTGAATGTATAGCCGAAAATTCTAAATCATCATCAAATATTAAATATGAAAAATTTTTTTCAAATGAAAGTTTTAATCTATCATATTGACTAACATGATCATCATAAAATGCTAAAACCTTTTTAAACTTTTTAATTTTTTTAAATTCATATTTTGTAATATCGAACTCACAATATTCGGCACTTTTTGATATATATTTTAATTCATCAAAATTTATATCAAATAAAATTTTTTTAATTTTTTTTGGGTACTTGTCAAAAAGATAAGTACTGTAGCCCTTCCAAACACCTGATTCTATAATCAAATCAATATCTAAATGGCATAAAAAAATAAATATAAATAGACTATTATTGAATCCCATTCCACCATAATTATTTTCTATAAAATTTTTTTTATAAAAAATTTTATCATGCTTGATAATTAGATTTAAAATTTTATTTTTTTTTGTAGGCAATTTGAGTTCTTCAAGAAATTTTTGAATTTTTTTTTGAAGATAATAATTTCTAACTTTGATTAAATTTTTAGATTTAGGATATGAGGAAATCTCAAAGGAATTATTAAAGTTTTTTTTTTTTACTATTTTTATACCAAAAATATTTTCTAAAAAGTTTTTAATAAAATTTATTAAAATATTATTTTTAATTTCTTTATTTTTGTATTCCCAATATTTGCTTTTAGTAACATTATTTTTTTTCATATATATTTTTTTTTAAATAATTTAAGTAAATTATCAATTTCTTTATAAAATATGGATTTATTATACTTTAAATTCAAAAAATTACTTTTGTAGATTAATAAGTTTTTATTTTTTTTTCTTTTATTTTTTAAATTTAAAATACATTTCTTGCTTAATAGCTTTTCCGCTCTTTCTTTAATAATATTTGAAAGCGTTTCCAAAGTTAAAGTTTTATATCCTAAATTAAATATTTTGTTTCTTTTAAAATTTTTACTTATAAGCAAATTTAAAATATTAATTAATATTTGCGATGGTAAAAAATTTCTAACTAAAGATGGATTTTTTACAATTATATTATTTTTTTTAATCGCCTGATAACAAAAATTGTTTGCTAAAGTGAATATTAATTCTTTTGACGAATTTAATATATTTGTTCCAAATACACTTGATAATCTCAAAATTATTACTTTATTTAAATTATTTAATTTAGATAATAAAATTTTTTCCGTTAGTATGTGAGCTTTTGCATATGAATTTGAATAATTTAATTTAGATTTTTCGTTTATAATTTTCTTTTTATCAAAATTTTCGTATACCTGAATTGATGAAAAATAAAATATTTTACAATTATAAATCTTAGATAATTTAATTATATTTAATGTTGCCTTTCTTTTAAGTTCTAAACTTTTTTTTGGATTATTTATACTTTCAGATTTATTCATTCCAACTAAATGAATTATTAAATCTATTTTTTTATTTTTATTGTTAAAATTTTTTAATGAATTATAATTTACTTTTTTAAAAGTTATATTTCTTTTATAGTTCTTTATTTTATCTAACCTTCTAGTTCCAACAATTATATTATGATTATTACATAAACTATTTGCAATTAATCCTCCTAAATAACCAGATCCTCCACAAATCAGAATATTCATTTATTTCCAATATTTTTTTTTTGACTTATTTAATTTTTCTAAAACCTGCTTATCTCTTAAGTTATCCATGCAAAACCAGAAACTTCTATGAATATATGCATTAAGTTGTTTTTTTTTGACTAATTTTTTTATAGGTTCTCTTTCAAGCATTACATTTTTTTGATTTAAAATTTTTAAAAAACTTGGCTCAAAAACAAAAAAGCCACCATTAATCCATCCTTTTTGAAGTTGTGGTTTTTCTTCAAAGTTTGTAATCAAATTTTTCTTATAAATTACTTCTCCAAATCTGGCTGGAGGATGTACAATTGTCATGGTGGCAATTTTTTTACTTTTATTATGTGCTTTTAATAATTTTTTTATATTTATATTTGATAAACCGTCGCCATACGTTAGGAAAAATTTGTTATTACCTATAATCTTAGATAATTTTTTTATTCTTAATCCAGTTAATGAATTTAATCCTGTATTAATTACAATTACTTTTTTATTTTTTTTGAAGTGAGATTTTATAATTTTAAATTTATACCCAGCTGCAATAATAATTTTTTTTACACCATATTTAAAATAGATATTAATTATATGTTCTATTATTGGTTTATTGCCAATTTTTATCATCGGTTTTGGTATTGATTTTGTATATTCAGAAATTCTAGTTCCTTTACCGCCTGCTAAAATTACTGCTAACATCTAATCTTTCCAAGTGTAAGGTATATTTTGATCATTGTAATCTCTACGTAAAATTTCATCATGTTCGTGTGGAATGTCTGAACAGTTAGCAATTATTGATGTACTATTGTCTAGTGATTTAAATCCATTCCAAATTAAAGGAGGTACTGTAATTAAATTATAATTATCATTAGAAAGAATTATTTCTTGTATTTTTCCAAAAGATTTACTTTCCTTTCTATCATCATATAAAACTAATTTAATTTTTCCAGTAACAACAACATAGTTTAACGTCATCTTCTTATGTAAATGCCATGCTTTAACTTTTTTGGGAAAAATGCATGAAAAATAAATTTCACCAAATCCTTTAAAAATTTGGTCATCATTTCTTAGCATATGCATGATTTTTCCTCTATCATCTACAATCTGTTTTCTTTTTGTTATTTTTACTCCATCAATCATAAAAAAAATATTTGTTAAACTGTTTTTCTGACAATTTCTGCACATTTTCATTTAATATTACACAATTATACCACTCCGAGGTAACGTCGAGAGTTTTCTTAAGTGAAAAATTACATCTCCATTTTAGAATCTTTTTTGACTTAAAAGATTTTAGCACAAGTGTCTTCGTTTCTTTTAGAGATTTAATTTTTTTTATATTTATTTTTTTTTTAGATTTAATTTTTTTTTTAATATAATTTATAATTTGAATAACATTCATTATTTCTTTTTTGTTTGGTCCAAAATTATATGAACCATTAAATTTATTTGTTCTATAGATTTTTTTAGCTAGAAGAAGATATCCAAATATAATATCAAAAACATGTTGCCAGGGTCTAGTTGATTGGGGTGACCTTAAAAAAAATTTTTTTTGTTTTAAAATTGACTTTACAAAATCAGGGATAACTCTATTTTCTGACCAATCTCCCCCACCAATTACATTTCCTGCCCTAGCAGTTGCAACTCCTAGTTTTTTTTTATTATTAAAGTAAGATTTGATATAAGCATGAGAAATAATTTCCGCTGATGCTTTTGAGCAACTATAAGGATCATCTCCTCCCAATTCGTCACTTTCATTGTATCCATTAATATTTTCTTTATTTTTATAACACTTATCAGATGTGATAATTACTAATGATTTCAAATTTTTTAAATCTTTAGAATTGTTAATTATATTTAACGTACCATTTACATTTGTTTCTATTGTAAATAAAGGGTCATCATAAGATTTTCTAACTAGTGGCTGAGCAGCCAGATGAAATATTATATCTGGTCTGTATTTTTCCATAGTATTTTTAAGTACTGTTTTATTTCTAATATCTGAATAAACATTAATAATTTTTTTATTTAATTTTAAAATATTAAAACTAGAATTTTTCTGATCAGATGGAAGACTGTATCCAATAACTTTTGCTCCAAATTTATTTAATGCATAAGCCAACCAAGATCCCTTGAAACCCGTATGTCCAGTAATAAGTACTGTTTTATTATAATAAAATTTTCTTAATTCTCTCATTTTAAATATCGAATGAAAAAGATTTAAAATTTTTTTTTAGGTATTTTTTATAGTTATCTTTATCGATAATATGAAAAATTGGTAAATGAAAAATTAATTTACCTCCATTTTTAATATAATTAATTTCTTGTTTTATTACTTCTGATCTAAAAGACCATATAAGAACTAATAAATACTTAGGTTTCTTAATTCTCATTTCTTTTTTTGAAATTATCTTAATATTTGATCCTGGAGTATATCTATTAAATTTATATGGATTAGCATCACAAATATAGCTGAGATTTTTATTTGTAATCTCACAATGATTTAAAACAATATTTCCCTTTGTACTTGCTCCGTATCCAATTATATCTCTTGGTTTTATTTTGCTTAAAAATAACTTTAATACTTTTTTAGTATTTTCAATACGATCATTAAATTTATTATATGAATTGAAATTTATTATATTTTCTTTTTTTATTAGTTGTTTAATTTTTTGTGTTTTAGCTCTTAAATTACTATTTTTTTTTGAACATTTTATCTCGATACTTCCACCATTTATTTCATTAAAAGAATAATCAATAATTTTTAAATTATTATTTTTTGCAATCTTTTCAAATGTATTAAGAGTATAATATGTTACATGTTCATGACAAATTTGATCGTAAGTTAAATTTTTTAATAATAAAGGAAAGTAGGATAGCTCAAGCACCCAAACTCCATTATTTTTCAAAAGTTCATTTATATCTTTACAAAAATTATTTGGATTCTCGATATCATAAAACATTGCGAAAGATGTTATTAGATCAAACTTTTGCTGAGATGACTTCATGTACTTAATAACTTTATTTTTTGAAAAATAATCTGTTATTAAATTTACGTTTTTATTATAAAATTTCTTAAACTTAAATGAAGAAGGATCTATTGCGTATAAATTTTTAAATCCAATTGAGGCAAAAAAATTTAAAAAGGTTCCGTCATTTGATCCTATATCTAAAATAAAAGATTTTTTTTTAAATTGTTTTTTTAAAATTTTATATTTAGACTTCATATGATTAATCATTAATGGACTTAGCGACGTTCTATATCCATAAGTTTCGCCATACATATCATCAAGTGGTGGTAAGGTTTTAAATTGTACCAAATTGCAGATTTTGCACTCATACAAATCTAGGGAATATTTTTTTAAATTATTTTTTTTTTTTTTAAAAAAACACTACTTATTGGCTGCTTGTTTAAGAAGATAATTTTTTTTAAACTCTTACTTTTACAATTTTTACACTTCATAATTTTAATAATCTTTTTATAATTTTAAATATTTTCCTTATCAAATAATATATAGGCATTAAATAAATCGAAGGGTATAATAAATTCTTAAATATATGTTTGTTTATCTCTAAATATTCAAAGCCTCTATAATGTGGCAATAATGATATTTTAATCATATTATGCAATAGTTTTCTAACTGCAAAGTTTTTACAAATCATATATCTAAAATAATGCATACCATTTTTTCGATAAACATCTACTAACTCTGGTATTCTGATTGCTTCAACAAATGGGTATAAATCTTTCCACCAATTTCTTTCTCCATAAAGTGATATTATTAAGGGATTCGAATGAAAAAAAGCTTTTGAGTTATTAAATGCTTTTGCAAATATTATATTGTGTGGAAATGTATTGTAAATATTAGACATTACTTTTGTATCTTTAATTAGATTAAAGTCTATTTGATTTAAGTTCTTTTCCCACATTTCTCTTCTAAATATATTTAAAAACATTCCTAAAAGGAAATCGAAGGAAAAATCAGGACGAATTAAATCAAAATAATTACACAATAAATCATTTTTTTTTTTTGAAAATGGTTCCATATTTTTAGGAAGATTTTTGTGATCAAATGGTTGCTTGTGACTAAATACAAATTCTGAGCTTAAATGATTGGAATTTACAAAAAAATAATCAACTTTGGGGTATTTTTTAAACATATTATTAATTTTGTCTAAAGTATGAGCAAAAATCATATCATCATTTCCAATTATCCACGCAAATTCTGCATTGGAAAGCTCAACAGATTTTAAAATATTTATTCCTAATCCAAGATTTTTTGGATTCTTGTGAAACTTAATTTTTAATTTATCATTATAATCGTTTACAACACTTTCGACATCTTCGGTGGAGTTATTGTCAGAAATACAAACATCAAAATTTAGTACTGAGTTTTTTTTTGATTGATATATTGACTCTAAACAATTTCTAAGACATTTAACTCTATTAAAATTAGGAATACATATAGATAAAGTTTCTGACATTTTAATTTATTTCACTGCTATTTTTTTTTTTCTTAGGCTGGATATTCTAACAAGTTTAATTAGTCTATCAACTTCGTAAGCCTCTTTAAAAGGGACAGTCGTATAATTATTTTTTCCTCTTATTTTATTCAGTATATTTTTCATTTGGTTAACAAACTTATTAATATAATTTTTTTTTAATTTTTTATGTTTTTTATGATTATAAACAAAAATACTATTTTTTACTAAGTCCCAATGAATAGTAGATTTTTCAAAAATTATAGTGCAGGTTCTGTGATCTTTATTTTTAAATAATTTATCTCCAATATCAATATGTATATCAACGATAAAATTTTTATTTGTATAAAATGTTGTTCTTACCTGATCTTCAACGTTTATTTTCAATTTATTTGAATTGCTCAAATTTGATTCTACTTCTTTGAATGGTCCAAAAAACCAGTTTGCGTAGTGAATTTCATGGCTTACTTCATTTAATGCACCACCTCCTAATTTTCTTTGAGCGGTAACTGTTCTTTTATAATTTTTATTACGCCAGTTAGGAAAGAAAGTTTTACAAATAATTTTTGAATAAATTATTTCACCAAATTTATTATCTTCTATTATTTTTTTTATATATTGTGCATTAAGGTCATGTTTAAATGCATATCCTATATCAATCCTTTTTTTATTTTTTTTTAGAAATTTATAACTTTTTCTATCTATTGCTTTAGATGAAAGAGGTTTCTCTATAAAAATATTTATTTTTTTTTTTTAATATTTTTTTTGCATAATTTATATGTGTATTAGCAGGAGAACAAATTAAAACTAAGTCTAGTTTATTTTTTAAAAAATTTTCAAGATTGTTAAAAAAATATTTTTTTTTTGTCTTTTTTGATGAAAAAACAAAAACTTTTGTATTTCTAAAGTTTTTTTTAATAATTTGATAATGCTTTGATCCTATACTTCCAAATCCTATTATTCCGATATTTAAGTTAAATTTCATTATAAATTTTTTATTTATTTGTATAACTTAAAGACTCCAGCCATCATCGATGATAATATTTTGGCCAGTTATATAATTACTTTTTTCTGAAATTAAAAACATAATTGCATTTACTATGTCTATTCCATTAAGAAGGCCTTTTGAATTACAAGATTTATTATATTTTCTTTGAAAACTTAATGGTTGATTTGACTTAATACCTCCTGGAGATATGCAGTTGACTATTATTTTTTTTCTTTTGTAATATTTTGCTAAATATTTTGTTAAAGAGATAATACCAGATTTTGCGATACTGTATTCTAAAGGTGATATCATATTTGTACTTTTATAATGATCAAACTTAGGTGCGGCAATTCCTTGTATTGATGAAATATTAATTAGTTTTCCTGATCCATTATTTAAAAATTGTTCACATATTTCTTTGCATATCAAAATAGGTAAACCAAGTTGAAAATATAAATGATTTTTAACTTTGCTTATATCTAGGCTTTCAAATTTTGTACCCCAGGTTTTGGTCCTTGGATAAATACAATTTATAGCTGCATATAATTTTCCAATTTTTTTAATTTTATTAAATAATTTTTTTAAACCATTTTTTTTTGTTACATCACATTTTATATAGTAATAATTTTTTTTTTTAATTTCTTTTATAAATTTATTATCAACAGCAATAACTAAATAATTTTTTTTAAGCAAATTGTTTACTAAAGGCTTTCCAATATTTCCTTCACTACCCAAAACTAATATTATTTTTTTAATTTTCATTATTTTGTTTTAAAAGTTTAGCTATTTTAAAGTCAAATTTTGTATCAATATCTATTGATCTTTCGATTGGTACATAACTACCAACTACTTTTCCATCAAACAAACTTTTTGAACTTAAAATATATTTTGGAGAAGTCACATAAGCAACTGTACATATATTATATAGCTTTTTTGCATCTTGAAATCTGAAAATTGGTTTTCCTTGAAGCGCCAAATTCATATATTTACCGTTTTTTTTTACCATATTAAACCATGGACTATTTTTTGCATCTGTATATGTGATTACAGCATCGCATTTTTTATTAAATTTTTTAATACTTTTGCTTATATCAAGTGTAATTCTCAGAGGTGAAGTAGTGGGTAAGCTTACAAACTTTTTAAAATTAGATATATTTTTTTCTACCCATATAACTGCATGCTGCCAAGAGAGCCATTCATTGGCTGTTGAGGTACAAAGGTACTTTGGTCTTTTAATTACTATTGCACCTAGCTTATGTGCTATTTTACTAATTTGATTAGAGTCTGTTGATACAAATATTTTATTTATCTCCTTAACTTTTTTTGCTGCTAATATTGAATGTGTTATCAAGGGTTTTCCATTAATTTTTTTTAAATTTTTATTTTTCAATCTTGTTGAGCCTGATCTTGCAAAAATAAAAGCATAACAGCTCATGATGTTATTAATTAAAAATTTTATTCATAGCTTTTTTATATTCTGTCCATTGGCCAATATCTTTCCAGCTACTTTTTTTAATTTTATATAAACCTATTTTTCCACCTTTGCCCAATATTAACTTTATAAGATCCGTAATATCAAATGAGCCTTTTGAAGGAATTAATTTTAAAACCTTATAATTTAAAACATAAAATCCTACATTTATATTTAATTTAAATATTGGTTTTTCTAGTATTTCTTTTAGGGAACCACTTTCATTTAAAACACATGAACCATAAGGAATTTTATAATCTTTTTTAACGGCAACTATAGTAATCATGTTTTTTTCCAATGTATGTTTTTTTAATATTTGATTATAGTTGGCATTAACTAAGGTATCACAATTTGTTAAAAAAAAATTATTATGAATTTTATTCTTTAAAATTCTAACTCCTCCTATTGTTCCTTTAGGTTTTGCTTCAGTTATAAAATTAAACTTAGACTTTAGCTTGGCCTCTTTAAAATATGCTTTTATAAACTGACTCTTGTGATTAATAGTTACATAAAACTTATTCACTCCAAATTTATTAAATCTTTCAACAATGTGTTGAATAATCGGTTTTTTATTTATTGGAATTAAAGGTTTGGGAAGTATTTCAGTTACTGGTTGCATCCTTGCCCCTCTTCCCCCTGCCATTATTACAACATTTGCTTTAATTTTCTTTCGTTTGATATTTTTTTTACTCGTTAGACTATTTAAGTCATAATATTTAAAAACTTTTAATGATTTTTTTTCGACAACCGGCAAAATATCAATTTTCTTTTTTTTAAAAATATTTTTAATTTTTTTTAAATTAACCTCATCTTTAAAAATATACTTTGCCTTTTTATTATATATAAATTTAATACTCTTATTTGAAATTTTTTTATCAATTATAGCCTTTCTTAAATCTCCACTTGTTAATACACCTGCAAAGATTTTTTTTTTTTTTATAACAATTAAACTTCTTCCACCAAATTTATTAATTTTAGCCAAAGCATTTTTTGTTGATGTTTTGTCAGATATATAAATATTCATTAAAAATTAAATTCTTTCTTTAAGTATTATAAATGCCTCAGCTGATTTAAAATTTGACATACTTCCTCTATAGGTAGCTAACGCTCTTATATTTTTTAAACTTCTAGGAAATGGGTGTTCTCCTATCTCTGACTTATATAAAGACAGTATATCAATTTTCTTTTTGATATACTTAGAAATATCTACATATAAATTAGGTTTAAAATTTGGTAACCTGTGGTCCAAATTAATATCTGTCTCAGAAGGAGTTTCGTAGACTAATACTTTTTTTATATATTTTGACCTAAAGCTTTTTGAAATTGCAGTGACACAATTAAAAACAATCTTATGGTCACTATGAGCATCATTTTCGTAAGGTATATAAATTTCTGATGGTTTAATTTTGTCCAAATATTCTTTAATAGATTTTATAATTCTTTGCTTTGGAATAGTATCTAACCTTGCAGGCTCAAAATCTAATTGTTTGTAAAATTTAATAGGATATTTACTCATGACTCTTTTGAGTTCTAGTTTTTTTCTATTTTTTAAAGGTTGCTCCTTGAGTTTAGTGACTATTAAACAACATACTATATTGCCTTCATCTAAATTCTTTAGAATCGTACCACCACATCCTAAAGTTTCATCATCTGTATGTGGGGCAATAATTAATATTTTTTTTTTCATGTTTAATATTTTATGTCCTTTAATAAAAATTTATTATCCATCTTAATAGTATTTAAAATTTTTAATATTTTTTTTGATGCATAGCCATTCCCATAAGGATTTTTTAAGAAAATTAATTTTTTTTTAAACTTTTTATCAAATAAACATTTTTTAATCGATTTAATAATCATCTTTTCATTAAAGGTTGAAAATATTACATTGGCCTGAGAAAATCTCTTTTTTTGCCTGTTGCCAATATTGACGACTGGCAATTTGAGATATGGACTTTCTATAATTCCAAGACTAGAGTTTCCTACCAAGCAAGAAGAATATCTAAGAAGATTAATAAATATATTTCTAGGAATATTTTTTTTAATACAAAAATTTTTATGTTTTAATGAATTTATTTTTTTTATTATTTTTTCGCTTCCTATATCTGAGTTTGGAAATATTATAAAAGTTTTAATATTCAATTTTTTTAAAGCATTCAAAGTAATTAACATTTGTTTTCCAGAATCTTTATATTCGGATGATAGGGGATGCAAAATTAAAATCAAAAACTTTTCATTTTTTTTTATTTTGAAATTTAATTTTATTGATAATTTATCTAAATTAATCTTTGGCTCTGTTCTAAATCTATCTATACCTGGATTTCCTACATTAAAAACTCTAAAATTTTGTTCACCCATTTTTAATAATCTTTTTTTACTTTCAATGTTATTTACAAAATGTAAATGAGCTAGTTTCGAGACCGCATGTCTTACATGGTCATCAATATTTCCAACGACTCTATCACCTCCGCCAATATGAATAAGTGGAATTTGTAAATATGTTGCAACTATTGCAGTGACAATTGCCTCCTCCCTATCACCAACAACTAGAAAATATTTTGGTTTAAATCTTATAGATATTTTTATTAAATTTTTTACCTGCTTCGAAATTCCGATTGCTCTGTGGTACAATTTATTTCCATTTTCGAGACTATCAATTTTTGCAATTATTTTCATTTTGTCTTTTATTATTTCATTTATTGTAAGACCAAACTTTTTTTTTAGGTGTGCACCTGTAACAACTAATCCGACAAGGAAATTTTTTTGTAATTCTTTCAAAACCGGGTATAAAATATCATATTCCGATCTTATTCCTGTTAATGCTAAAATTTTAAGCTTCATAACCTATTATATTTTCAAAATTCGAACCACAGTTAAATATAACATCAATAACTGATAAATTTGGGATAAAACCTTTTTGCATAAAATTTTGCTTATAATTTTTTAATATATAGTTTTTTTCTAGTAACAAATTTATATTATTTTTATGGAACATATTTTGATCCAAATAATTTAAACTTCCTTCACCCATAAGGTAAGAATTTACTTTAAAATGTTTGCATAAATTCAATAATAATTGTGAAGAATTACCTTTTATTTTGAGATTACTACTTAAATATATTTCATTTTTAATATTTAAAATTTCTCTGATTATTTTTATAAGAGTTATATTTAAATCAGATAAATTGTTCCATTTTTTCGAATAAACTTCTCTAAAAATATTTTTAAATTCATTAAAAAATGGCGATTTGTTGTAAGACTGCTCTAAAGCTTTCCAGTGTTTTTTTATCCAATCATTTTTATTATCTATTTTAGTTTCATAAATTTTTTGACCTTTTTTTTTTAATACTGGGACCGTTAACCAATTAACTCCATTCGAAGTTTTAATTTGATTTCTATTTTGTAGACCATTTTTTTGAAAATCTACGGTATCTAATATAATGAAAATATCTGCCTTTTTCATTTTTTTAAAATAATTATGCCATGGTAAATATTGTGGTTGATGAATTGAAATAGAGGACATTACTTTACTAATTCATTTATTAATTTAGATACATATTTAGCTTCTTGAATTGACATTGATTGGTGTGAAGGTAAACAGATATGTCTTGAAAGTAAATCCTCGGTTTTTGGAATCAAACCTCTTTTAAAATTATATAAATTCTTTACGGCTGGTTGCAAATGTAGTGGTGGATAATATGCCTTATCAGTTTCTATACCTTTATTTCGTAATTCTTTAATAATTACATCCCTATTAAATTTTTTATTAATCACAATTGGAATTTTCCAACATGAAGTTTGTTTAATATCCTTTGGTAAAATAATATTTAAAAATCTATTTTTTTTTAGTAATTTTTTATAAGTGTTGGCAACCTGTCTTCTATTTTTAAGAAAGATTTTGATTTTTTTTAATTGTATAATACCTAATACTGCTGATATTTCAGTCATTCTCACATTTCTTCCTAGAAAATTATAAACTTCATAATTTTTTTTTATATCTCTTCCCCTATTCTGATAACTTCTTGCAAAATCAGCAAGTTGTTTATTATTTGTGGTAAGCATACCACCTTCCCCCGTTGTTAAAATTTTTGTTGGGTAAAAGGAAAAACAGCCAGCATCTCCAAATGTGCCAGCTTTTTTATTTTTTATTTGCGAACCAACAGCATGGGCGCAATCCTCTATTAGAATTATTTTATTTTTTTTACACATTTCCCTTAATTTCAAAATATCATGGCTCAAATAACCGCTCATATGCACAATAATTATAGCAGCAGTCTTTTTACTTATTTTTTTTTTAACGTCATCGATATCTAAACAAAAATGTTTAGAAGAAATTTCAGAAAAAATAGGTTTTAATCCTGAATTAATTACTGCTGAACCGTTTGCAATAAATGTTTGGGACGGCAGAATTACCTCTTTTCCTCTCTTGCTATAAAAACTTAGAACGCACTCCAGAGTTGAAGTGCAAGAGTTCATTGCAACTGCATATTTAGTTCCAATATATTTTGAAAATTTTTTTTCAAATTCATGAACGTTTTTACCCATACTTAGTTTTGAAGAAAGTATATTTTCTATTTTTCTGTATAAAAAAGATCTATCTGATCTATTAAATTCGGGACTTGCTATTTTAATTTTCATATAATTTAAAATTTTGTAAGTAACTCTTTAAAGATCTATCAAATGTTTCTGGCTTAAATCCTAACACTTTTTTTGCTTTACCTATATTCATAGTTAGATTTAATATTGGCGCAGGTTTATCAGTCAAAAATATTTTTTTATTAATTGATAAAAATCTAAACAACTTTGAAATGATAGAAATATTATTCAAACTCTTTCCTGATGAAACATTAATTGTATGATAATTAGAATTATTTCTTTTTTTTGCCGTTAGAAATATCGATTTGACACAATCACTTAAAGATAAATAATTTCTCATAACCTTGCCATTAGAAAAAACATAGATTTTTTTCTTTTTTAAGATACAGGTTATTGCATGTGTAATGAAGCCTGTACCCTCTATTATTCCACTAAATCTTAATGAATAATAAGAGCCTCTGTATTTTTTTTGGTATATTTTTAATAATTTTTCACATTTTATTTTACTCAATCCATAAAAATCTAGTTTATTTTTAAATATTTTTTCATCTTCTTTTATATTTATTTTATCTATATTTCCATAAACCATTTGAGAAGAAGCAAAAATAAATTTTTTGCAAATAGGTGCTGTAGCCTCTAATACATTTTTTGTTATCTTGTAATTATGATTATAATTTATTTTTGATTTTTTTTGAACCTTTGCGGCCAAGTGTATTACTACATCTATTTTTTCATTAAAATCAAATTTTTTTTCTAAATCTTGAACTATGTATTTAATATTTTTACTTTTAAATAATTTTTTTTTTTTTGATTTAATAATTGCGTAAATAAAATTAGATTTTGAAAATTTTTTCAATACTTCACGACCAATAAGTCCAGTTGATCCTGTCAAAAAAATATTCATATAACTAATTAAGATCACAAAAATATTTTAATAATTTTAAACCCTGTTTTCTACTTTTTTCAGGATGAAATTGAAAACCTAGGGTTTTATTTTTTTTTACTCCAACAACAACTTCTTGTTTGTTGAACATAGTTGTAAGGATTATCTCATTTTTATTTTTGGGAATACAATGATAAGAGTGAACATGATAAAATAAATTTTCATCAAACGAAAAGTTAAAATCATTTTTATTTTTAGTTTCAAACCAACCTATATTTGGTATTCTATAATATCTTTTATTGGTTTGTTTTTCTGGCAATTTTTCAACATGTCCATCAATGATATCGAGTCCATCATATTTACCAAACTCCTCACTGTATTTAAACATCATTTGCATACCAAGACAAATACCTAGGAAAGGTTTATTCTCATCACAATGATATTTTAGAGAGTCAATTAATTCTAAGTCTTTAATTTGTTCCATTGCTTTACCAAAAGCACCGACGCCAGGTAAAACTATTCTTTTCGCACTTTTAATATCATTTATTTTGTTTGTAAGAATACTTTCATATCCTAAAAACTTTAAAGCATTATAAATACTCTTAACGTTACCTGCTCCGTAATCAATTATTATTGTGTCTTTCACGCAGTTTTTACCTGTTATTTTTTGCGATTATTATAATTACTTTATTAACTATGTTCAATTATTGAACAATTTTAAACTTTTAAATTTAATTAATCAATTATAATTTTAAAATTTATTTCAAAGATAAATTAATCTCTTTTTTAATTTCTTGAATGGTTACAAAATTTTTATGTAATATAGAACCTACTGCCAATGCACTTACATTAGTTTTTTTATAAATATCAACTATATTTCCTATATTTTTAGCACCACCTGCTCCTATTACTGGAATTTTTGAGTTTTTTGATACATCTCTTAAAAGTTCATAATCAAAACCATCTTCTGTACCATCTTGATCCACGGAAGTAACCAATATTTCTCCAGCACCTAATTTCTCTGCTGTTTTGGCCCATTCTAAAACATCTAAACCCGATGGTTCTCTACCATTTAAAAAAAAAGGCTCCCATTTTCCAGATCTTCTTTTTTTTGCTTGAATGGAAATCATAACACACTGGGATCCAAAAATTTTTGAAATGTCTTTAATTATATTTGGATTTCTTATTGCCTCAGAGTTGATTGCAATTTTATCAGCACCAGATCTAAGTATACCTCTAACTTGGTCTACATTCTTAATTCCTCCACCAATAGTAAAAGGAATAAAAATATTTTCTGTCGCGAAATTTATAGCCTCTATTAAGCTATTCCTTTCATATAAACTTGCGATAGTATCGATATAAATAATTTCATCTGCACCTTGCGAATAGTATTTTAAAGCATATTCATTTATTTCACCAAAAACCTTAAGCCCTTCGTACCTAATGCTTTTTATTAATTTATTGTTTTTTGTGTCTAATCTTGCTAGGATTCTTTTCATATAAACAAATCTCATATTTATGTATCATAAACCTAAGCCAAAAAGTAGTGAGGAAATTGAAAGAGAGTATAAGTCAAAGAAAAGCTATTTTGGTTTACCATTTGAGGTAAAATTTTGTAAAAAATGTATAATTTCAAATCAAAGACCTGTTTCTGAAATATTATATAAAAATAACATTAAAACCCAAAAAAAAAACGATAAG
>MDSW01223262.1_pt1 | contig 27496 bp, 23 predicted proteins | sample 811171 | NCBI WGS metagenome assembly MDSW01 (sample SAMN05326641, study PRJNA326480) | marine metagenome | isolation source: seawater | place: Atlantic Ocean: North West | collected 2012 | reverse complement strand
GAGATGCTCCATCTTGTCATGACAATCATTGTCGGCCTGCTGACCCAGCCCACGGATCCCCTCCAAACAGGGCCTCAAGGGGGCGTCAACACCCCTCCCCAGCAGTCTGATCGAGTCCCTCTTGAAGGCGAACACTTCATCAGCAATGAAGTGGGCATCACCATGACCTTGCCCAAGGGCTCCATAATCACCTCCCAGAAGACCGGACCAAGCCCGTTTTTCGTTATCCGTGACGGTTCCCGGACCCCCGCCTGGAGCCTTCGGCTGGAATCCGTCCCCAGCAGTGACCCCACCGCGGAGGCCATGATCCGCCGGATGATGCTCAGTGGCGATAAGAAGGACAGCACGATCGAGATTCTGCGGGAGCAGAGCCTCACCATCAATGGTGAACCGGCCTATCTGGCCTGGGTCCGAGAACGTCTTGAAGATGGCCAGAATGTGGTATTCGGCTGGATTGTGCTGCCCCAAGGGCGATTGATGGGCCAGCTCCATTATCTGGTCGGAACCGTAATCACGATTCCAGACCGCTATCCACTCGTCCAGCCCGAGCTGGAAGCCGCCATGGGCACAATCCAGCTTCGAGGCCCTGAAAAGGCCGGTGAACTGGCCTATCGGGAGGCCGAAAACGCCAAGACCTTCCTGGCCGGCTTGAGCGAGGAGACGCTGAAGGCATCAACCAACCATCGGACCTGCCGGAGAATCTATCGGCCTGGGCAGGATGGTGAACCCGATGAGGAAATCGCCTATTCGGTCTTTTCGATCGAAGCCGCCCCCATGGGCACCCTGCAACCCGGCAGCTTTTCGGAGCTGTATCGACATGACGAACAGGAGGAAGGCCTGCTGGTGAAGGTGCATTCACGGATCGTGGTGGATGCCGATCGCGAGATCTACATCGACATGCTCGGCCAATATTGGCTTGCATGGGATCTTTCGCATGAGGCCTGGACCGCCTTCGTGACACGTCGACAACGAGCTGCGACGCGAACGGAAAAGGAGTACGGCTTCCGAACGAAGCAGACCCTGGGAGATCCAAGATCTCGCATCGTCGTGATCAAACAAGATGATGAGATCAACCTGCGACAACCGTATGAATGGGTGACACCGTCCCCATGGATGCCTCGGGCACTGACCTGGACACTCGGCATGTTCCTGCCGCGTGAAGAGCCCCTGTCGATGAGCTATGCCTTTTTCGACCACAGGCAATCCGATCCCCAGATTGGAACACGTCGCGATGACTGGACCCCCTCAGGATCCACGGCCAATCAGTGGCTGCTTCAGACATGGATGGATGATGCAGGACTGCCTACGAAGGGCGTCTACGGCATCGATGGCCTGCTTCGGCAAAACAATCCGGACGGCGTCATCGTGGAGACGACGACTCCGGACCGTATCGAACTGATCTGGAATCAGGCGGGCCTGAAGACCTCCTGAGCCGGGATCACCTGATCGTCTTCAGGACATCCTTCTCGACGTCATCAGCCAGTGCATCCATCACGTCCTCGGGATAGAAGAAGAAATCCCAGTCGCGACGACTGGTTGTTCTTCTGGCATCCCGGACCCGGCCAGCAACCTCCGAAGAAGCCTGCCGTTTGACGTCCCGAAGCGTCGCGAGTGTCTCATGCATCGACGCGAAGGCTTCACGACGGGCATCACTGCCTCGCGGTGCCGATTGAATCGAATCGAGTGCGGCTTGTTTTCTCGGCCCAGGTCCCACCTGTGCCTCGTCATTCGATTCAGGATCGTGATAAGCGCGTCGATCCTTGGAAACCAGTGACTGACCGACTCTCGCAATGTCTTCAAGTCCTGGCAGTGGCAGCCGGACATCGGATGTGGCCACCATGAACGGCATGACTTCAAGCCCGAGCCATTCCCGAATCCAGCTCTCCATCAACGCGTCATAGCGGGCACCACCCGTTCCATGGATGAACAGGTCACATCCGGCAAGTCGCATGATGGCCGTCGTGACCAGAGCCTTCGGCAGCAGATTACTTTCGTCGAGATCCTGCCTTCGCGCCGTGCGGCGGTCGGCACTTCGAATCTCCCAGAGTGGAAGCTCCCCAGCATCCATGTCGAGCGGACGGATCCCCGCATCAGGGTCAACACTCACGGCCGCGTTGTAGGCCTGGGCACATCGCATCGAATCCCGTTGCATCCGATCGAGGAGCCATCTTCCGCAAGCTGTCTTGAGCAGTCTCGAGGCCGGCAGAACGGTCGGCCGACCAGCCCATCGACGAGCCATGTTCAATTGGGCACGCATCAACTGGGACGCCAACGAAAGGTCGGATCCGGCCGTGCGAATGGACTCCGCATATCGCTCGAGTGGTGTGATATCGAAATCCGCCAGACTCGAGAGCCACTGCAGATCCACGGGCTCGGTTGCTGGCTGCATGCCCAGACCCAGTTCTGGACTGGATTCAAAGAGGCGGAACGTACTGCTGCAGGGAAGGCCATCCGCATCAAGAAAAGGCACTTCGATCAAACCAGGGTCCCCGGCAACGGTGTCGATGTTGAGAACCAGCGGCGTCGCTTGACGCTCCTGCGACAGAACACGCATCGCCATGAATTTGGTGACGATGCCGGGGTGCCATCGCATCGGCGCATGCCCTGTCGCGATGACTGGTCTTGAATCCGGCAGCTTGAGCGATCGACGTGTCTCCCGGATCAACTCAATGGGCAGCCCGGAGACCACCCCCTCGGAAGATGGCGGAACGATCCGAACATAGGACGAGGAATCAGCCATGGATCGCAGACTCACCGATGATCAGACCATCGTCCGCACCCTTCGGAAGCCTGGATGACATCCGGATGATTTCCTCGTACAGAGTCGACTGGTAGAAACGGAGTCGACGCTCATGATCATCCAATGGACCGCCGAATGAACGCGATGGGTCGTTGTAGATCAGCCGTACCGGCAGCTCTTCGATCCTCAGACCCGCAGCAACGGCCTGGACCCAGAACATCATCGGGAAGTCGTACCCGTCCACATCCATCACGAGATCCGCACAGGCTTTGATCCGATAGGCCTTGAAGCCGCAGAATGAATCCGTCAGGGAGAGTCCGAGCCGACGATTGATTTCACGCGTCATGGTCAGATTGATCTGCCGTCGATCCTCCGGCGGCAGGTCGGCATCATCCCATTCCTGCATGTAGCGGCTGCCCGAAATGACGTCGATGTCACCCGCTCTGATCCGATCCTTGAATTCCGGAATCGCCGCGGGTTCATGCTGCCGGTCACAGTCCATCGTGATCAACCAGTCGAATCTGTCCTTCAGGGCCCACTGGAACATGTCCCTGCTGGATCGACCATAACCCCGATTGGTGTCATGACGGATGATCTTGACGGGATGCTCCGAGAGCAATCGAGCCGTGTCATCGGTCGAACCGTCATCCACGACGAGGACTTCATCCGTGTACTGCAGGACTTCCTGGAGAACCTCGGAAACGTACTCCGCCTCGTTGTAGACGGGAATTCCAACAAGTATTCGATCGTGTCTGGACATGGGGGAGGAGGATTCTACACCACTCCCCTGCGACTTGTCTTCGTTCAATCGCGAAGAAGTTCACTTCGGTACATGCGCGATCCCGTTCCCGCCGCACGCTCAGTGATTGAACTGCCGTCGGCCGAACGACCATCGCCATCAGGATCAACGGCGGCAAGCGACATGGCGACTCGAGCATCCGTATTGTCCAACTGTGCAACCAGAACAGCCTCGGGGGTCATCGGGGGACGGAGAGCGCCATGCTCTGGTTCACCGTGATGACTCAGAAGGATGTTGTGAAGCACGGCCAGATCATCCGTCGCAAGGGGTGGATCCAGATCGCGAGCACAGTCCTCGAGCCAGATCGATGCTCGAGCGATATGGCCGACGAGATTGCCATCCGTCGTGTAGGCGAAGCCCTTGTGCCAGGACAGCTCGGTTGTCTTGGCCAGGTCGTGCAGGAACAATCCCATGATGACCAGATCTCTGTTCAGGCGAGGCCGACCTGAATCGTCGACGTAAGTCGCCAGCACGGCATCAGCCATTCGCATCAGCTGCCATGTGTGCTCAAGCAGGCCACCGATCCATGCATGGTGCATCACGACGGCAGCCGGGCTTCGGCGAAATGCCTTCATGAGCACCTCGTCATCGGTGTACCGACGGGCCAACGCTCTCATGGCTGGATGCTCCAGCGAGTCGAGCAGTCCGAGGACCGACTTGTACATCATGTCGATGTCGAAGCGGGTGTGCGGCAGGAGATGTGTGAGCTCCGACTCGGTGACCTGCGCCGGCTCGATGTCGTGGATATTGACCTGTGGGAGACCGTTGAACTCCACCACTTCCCCATCCAGTCGAACGAATCCGGTACTGGTGCAGTCATCCAGATCGAAATCGGCCAGCTTCCACTTTCGTCCCGCGACTTCGCCGCTTGCATCTCGAAGAAGACATTTGAGGTACTGGCCGCCGTTTCGATTGGTCCCGATCTGAGGATTGACCAGCGAATAGAGGCCTTCACGCAGATACATCCCGGACTGGAGTTCACGGACCCTCGGACTTTGAGCTACATGATGATCAGCCATGCATCGAGGATACCAGTCAGGCCTGAAGTCGGGGCACCTGCTTCAGGACAGCGGGAACTTCGGCAGCAAGGTCCGCCGCAAGCAGTCCGGCCGTACCGTTTCGCTTCGACCATTCTTCGCCTGCGACGGCATGAATCCATGTTCCCCAGACGGCGAGATCCCAGGCTTCGGCACAACTCGAAGGGCGACCTTGCGCCATCAGACCACCGATGATGCCAGCCAGGACATCACCGGATCCTCCGGTGGCCAGCGCCACCGACCCTCGGTCACAGGTCCATGATCGGTCTGCTTCCGAGACGATCGTGCCCTGGCCCTTGAGCACGACGACAGAACGTGATGCGCGACTCAATGCCGACGCGGCATCCTGACGTTCCTGCTCGGTGCGAGGCCGGATCGGCAGATCCAGCACATTGGCGAGTCGATCGTATTCACCAGGATGAGGCGTCAGAACCATGGCACCTGATCCAGTCAGGGATTCAACGAGTTCCCGTGAAACGACGTTGAGCCCATCGGCATCAAGCACGACGGGTCGATCACAGCTTGCCTGAAGAACCCTGGCCACCAATTCAACGGAAGAGTCACTGACACCGAGACCGGGTCCGATGACGACGGCCTGAACACCATTCAACGTGTCCTTCAGATGAGCCACGGCTTCATCGACCGAATCGGACAGAGGCAGACCCGTTGCGGACGGGGCCACTTCAAGACAGGAGTTCACGATCGTTCGTGGGACCGCGAGAATCGCTCGACCGGCACCCGCACGCAAGGCCCCGATCGCCGCAAAGGCCGGCCCACCCACCATGCAGCTCCGCTTGGTATCGCAACCACCAATGACCAGAACGGTACCGAACGTGCCCTTGTGACCATCCGCCGGTCTTGGTGGCAGAGGACTCGCAGGCGGCCTCATCCCGGCAGGAGTCATTCGTGATCCACGCGAACCACATCGATGTCGATCTTGCCCAGGAGACTCACCAGACCCGACATGTCCGCCGAACCGGTGCCCTGTGAAAGCGCCGATGTGTTCGTCGTGATGTGTCCACCACTGAACGAGACGGGAAGCGTGGCATCAAGATCGAGCCACTGTCCGTCGATCAGGGCCTGAGTCCACATGTGCCAGCCGAAGGCCCCTTGGCCCTGCTCTCCAATGCCGGGCACATAGACCAGACCAGTCACGACTCGCGAGGGAATACCTTCCGAACGGAGCAGCGCAGCCAGCAAGACACCATGCTCGCTGCAATCACCTGTTCGATTCCTGGCGACTTCCGAGGAACTGGCGAATGCCGTTCCAAGATCCTTCTTCTCGATGTATCGCAAGACGAATGCTCTCAAGGCCTCGGCACGAATGATCGGACTCTGATCCACAACCTCACTGAGCGCCTGATCACGAAGCCTGATGATCTCCTCATCCTGCGGATCAATCATGACCGACTGACCCAGGTACGCCTCATCGACGATCTCTTCGGCGGTGGCTGGTTGCGGCGCATCCATGTCCACGACGATTGTGAGCTCGTCATCCGACTTGCCGGCAATGCTCTGATATCCGACTGATGGAAGATCCAACGGGGTCGAATCCGTCGTTCGAACCTTCATCACGACTCGACGGGCCTTCCAGGGATCATCGATCGGCTGATCCGGTTCGACCATCAACTTGTAGAAGACTTCCGGGGCCGCATCCGGCTCCTGAAGAGCCTCGCTCTTGTTCGAAAGTTTCTGGCGAAGGACGCCGAATCCCAGGTCGGTTTCATTGGCGACCAGAACACCGTCACTGGAGTACCACATGGTCGAAGGCACCTGAGGCGTCGCACTGTTCACCATCTTCCAGACCGTGGTGGGAATCGTGCGATCTCCAACCTGCATGGCCTCATCTCTCAAACGCGTATAGGTCACGGTGATGACCTCCGGTCCGATCTCCGGAGACATCATCTTGACGGAGATCTCCTGGGCACCCGCTTTCGCGCGTTCATGAAAATACTTCTGGGCGTCGTATGGAAGCAGCCACCGCTCATCGGGCAACGGCACCTCACGCGTGACCGGAGGGCCACCACTGGTCTCGAGGATCTTGATTCCATCAGGCTGAAAGGTCCATTTGGCAATGGTCTTGGCCATGCTCATGTCCTGAATCATCTTGGCGGAAATCGGCTTGCCGGAGACCGTCGAGGTCCAGCTTGATTCAATGGCGACCTCGATGCTCATCTGACCACGTTTGAGCGCCATCTCCATGGTGACCTTGCTGATCCGTTCATCGCCGTCGACATGGACGTACGAATGCTGCCAACCAACGCGGCCACCGGCGATGTCGATGCTGTACCAGAGATCCTCCAGGACATCAGCAGCTGTTGCCGTTGACGTGCAGACCGTCGAAAGCACTGCAAGGAACAGCAGAAAGCCACTTGTCATTCGCCTAACTTGCCTCATCACTTTCGCCTCCTTCGGGCTTCAAGAGCGGAAACAGGATCACGTCCCGGATGCTGGTGCATCCAGTCATCAACATCACGACTCGATCGATGCCGACACCAAGTCCTCCGGCAGGCGGCATGCCGACCCGCAGGGCGTTGATGAAATCCTCATCAAGGGACCTGAATGTACTGGCTTCATCATCAGCACCCGACAGCTGCTCGGTAAAACGAGCCAGCTGAATATCGGGATCGTTCAATTCGGTATAGCCGTTGCTCAGTTCCATGCCACCAATGAACAGTTCCCCACGGAGTGCGAGCTCGGGATCCTCCGGGTCAGGTCGAGTGAGCGGAGACAGCTCTGCTGGAAAATGGGTGACGAACGTCGGACGCGACGGGTCGATCGCGGGTTCTCCATGCAGTTCGAACAAGGCGTCGACCAGCAGCCAGTGATCCTGCTTGTCCACATCCGGCATGCCGGCTGCCTCCGCCGCTGATCGGACTCCCTCACGATCGCTCATCTCCAGGCCCGTCCCTTGACGGAACAGGTCACCGTATCGCACCCGCTCGAACGGACGGCCGTAGTCGATCTCGAGATCGCCCCATTGGACGGTCGTTCCACCATCGGAATTGACTTCACGAGCCAGTGTTGCGAAGAGATCTTCCTGAAGTTCCATGACGCCATCGAGATCACTGAAGGCCTCGTACAGCTCCATCATGGTGAACTCCGGATTGTGCTGGCGATCGATGCCCTCGTTCCGGAAGTTGCGATTGATCTCATAGACGCGACGCATGCCACCGACAAGGAGTCGCTTGAGATACAGCTCCGGCGCAATGCGCATGAAGAGGTCGATGTCGAGCGCGTTGTGATGCGTCATGAAAGGACGAGCCGCAGCACCACCTGCAAGCGGTTGCATCATGGGGGTCTCGACCTCGATGAATCCCCGACCTTCCATGAATCGTCTGATGACCGAGAGAACCTGCGACCGCTTTCGGAAGATGTCCATGACTTCCGGGTTCATGTACATGTCCACGTATCGCTGTCGGTATCGGGTCTCGACATCCGTCAGACCGTGGTACTTCTCCGGTGGAGGAACCAGTGACTTGCAATGCAGCTCGAAGCGATCAGCCCAGATGCAGATCTCGCCTCGCTTCGTCCGGCCGATCGGCCCCTCTGCAACGACGATATCACCGTAATCCAGCTTGGAAGCAACCTTGAATGCAGTCGCATCAACGGCTTTCTTGGAGACGCTGATCTGAAGATCTCCGGAATCATCTCGGAGCACGGCAAACACCAGCTTGCCCATCGCGCGATGTTGAACACATCGACCGGCAAAACGGCCGCGCGGCCGAGGATCCTCAGGACTCTGATCGTCCTCGGCAGCTTCCGATCGCGTCTGCCACAGATCATCCGCAGCTTCATCGAATCGTTCTCGGGCAGTTGCCAGTGAATCGACTTCATCCACCCGATGCCCGAACGGCTCAAGGGCATACTCCTCACGCCAGCGGCGGAGTTTCTCCCTTCGTGCCTTCACCAGTACGGAAGGATCGGTGGTCTCCGGGGTCGTTTCGGTCTTCGTCTTTGACTCGGCCATCCGGGTACGATACCCGCCGGCCAGCGTGGGAAGGTGGAAGGACCATGAACCCGGCATCCAAGTCACATGATTCCAGTACGGCATCCGACCGAGGCGTCGCCCTGATCACAGGCGCCAGCGCGGGTATCGGTTCGGCTACGGCCCATCGGCTGGCCGATGCCGGCTATGCGGTGGTCCTCCTCGGACGACGCGGCGAACGAATCGATGCCATTGCGAGCCATCTCCGCGAAACGGGTGGAGTCGCCAAGGCGATCTCCGGAGATGTCACCCGGGATGAGGACGTGATCCGGGCCGTTGAAGCCGCCTCCGAACTGGGCCCCCTCACGACGCTGGTCGCCAATGCGGGCATCATCCCCATCGAACCACTCGAGGAGTCCGAACTGCATCGCTGGCATCGAACGGTTGATACCAATCTCTCCGGCATCCTCCGCTGCGTCCATGCCGTGCTGCCCACCATGTTCTCCCGCAAACGGGGGGACATCGTCCTGCTGTCCTCCATTGCTGGACGTCAGACGTTTCCCGAAGCCTCCGTGTACTGCGCGACCAAAGCCGCCATCAACCACTTCGCAGACTGCCTTCGTGGTGACCTGGCCAAACGATGCGCCGATGGCGGCGGGCATCTCCGGGTGTGCGTCGTCCAACCGGGCATCGTCCAGACGGAACTCTTTGATTCGATTGATCACGAACCGACCAGACAGGCAACCAAGGCCTACATCAACGCATTGGATGAGCCCCTGCTTCCGGAGGACATTGCCGAAACCATCGCCTGGGTCCTTCAGTCACCTCGACATGTATCGATCAACGACATCGTTGTCAGGCCGACAGCCATGACTCGTTGATCGATTGGAGAGACACCATGCAACGATGCGTCTTCCTGGATCGAGACAACACGATCATCCAAAACGATGGCGATCTGGGCGATCCAGATGGAGTGAGCCTTCTCGAAGGCGCTGCCCAAGCCATGTGCAGACTCCGGGACGCCGGCTTTGTCCTGGTCGTCGTCACCAATCAGAGCGGCGTTGCCCGGGGGGTATTCACCGAACAGGATGTCGCCGATGTTCATCAAGCGATCGAGGTCATCCTCGAGCAGACCACTGGGCGATCCGATCTCGTCCATGGGTGGTACTACAGTCCATGGCATCCCGAAGGTGTGATCGAAGCCTTCCGGGGCAGCCACCCGACCCGGAAGCCAGCGCCGGGGATGCTCCTCCAGGCCGCAGATGACCACGGCATCGACCTTCAGCGATCATGGATGATCGGTGATCAGGAACGCGATGTGGAAGCAGGAAATGCCGCAGGCTGCAGGTCGATCCTCCTCGCAATGAGTGCAACAGAAACTTCGGCGGAACGGATCTGCGAAACCATGACGGAAGCAGCCGACTGCATCCTCCAGGAGGAGACCGCTTCATGATTCTTGATGACAAGGCGAATCATGTCGTCGTCATCATGCCTTCATGGGTCGGCGATATCGTCATGGCCACACCGGCCCTTCGCCTGCTCCATCAAGCGATGCCCAACACCAGCATCACCGCAGCCCTTCGACCGGGACTGGCCCCTCTGCTGGAAGGAATCGATGCGATACAGAATTGCATCGAGATTCAACCCAAGGGCCTTCTCGGGCCGTTCACCGCAGGTCGAAAGATCGGACGCCTGAATTCAGATGCCGTGATTCTGCTGCCGAACTCCATGCGTTCGGCATTGACGGCTCGATTGAGCAATACCCGTATTCGGATCGGATCTGCTCGTCAGGGACGATCCAGCTTGCTGACTCATGCGATTGCTTCACCGTCAACTGGAGAGATCCGAACCACGCTCGACGACTACCTCGCGATGGCGAACGAGATCACCGGTTCAGGAACCGACGATCGCCAACCGAGACTCGGGGTGACGCCGAATGACCTGCAAGCCGCTTCGAACGCCATGGCGTTGGATGGTGAACCATTTGTGGTCCTCGTCCCGGGAGCCAATCGCATGGACAAGCGATGGCCCGCTCGTCAATTCAGTCGTATCGCGGAAAGGCTGTCCCATGAACGTGGACTGCGTATCGCCGTTGCCGGCTCACCTGCGGAACAACCCCTCGTGCGGTCACTCGTCGAGGAAGCCACTTGCCCGACGATCGATCTTGCTGCAGCCAATCCCGGACTGGGTGGATTGAAGGCGATCATGCAGGCCGCCTCGCTCGTCATCACGAACGACACGGGACCTCGACATATCGCAGCGGCACTCGGGACACCGGTCGTCAGTCTGTTTGGTCCGACCGATCATCGCTGGACCGTGCTCCCCGACATTGCCGAGCGGAGACTGCTGGCGGAACCGTTTCTTCCTGATTCACTGGTCGCAGACAAGTGCCCTGGAATCTGTCGAATCGACAGAATCACGGTCGAGGATGTGTACGCAGCCGCTGCAGAACTGCTCTCCTGACCGAAGATGGTGCCGACACGAGTGCAGCCTTCAAGATGATTCGCCGAAGGCGTTCAACATCCCGCAACTCACCCACATGGCCTTCGCGAATCTCGACATCGAGGCGATCCAGCATGGTTGCCAGTGACGTGATTCGATCACGGTCCCGCACGACACCGACTGGATCAATCAACCAGGGATGATCGGTGCCCGTCTCGATCACGACATTGGTGAGCTTGAAATCCCTGTGTCGCAAATCCGCTTCAGCCAGCATGGATACGTACCGACCCAGTTGCTTCGCAAGATCGACGGCAGGCGACCCTTCCACGATCCGGAGGTGATCCAGTGCAGTCACACCTTCGACATAGGGCATGACAAGCAGAATGACCGGACGACGCCGTCTCCAACCGGGACGAATGAAGGCGACACTCGGTGTCGGAATCCCTGCTCGACGAAGACGACCCGCGCCGCGGAGATGACGCCAGGGCTGGGCGATGCCGATGATGAACTTGAAGAGAAACCAGGGCGTGAGCACCCATGACTTGAACGTCAAAGGAATGGAACCCGGGACGTGCGACATCCATACGGCTCGACCACCTTCATCCTTGAGCACATGCGTTGTCACATTCTCATGCTGCATCTCGCCACACGATAGCGGCGGTCTTCCCGACAGGCGGACGATCGGATCGATCAGGAGACGTATACTTGCAACCCGGGAGACCCCCCATCATCAGCTCCACGGACTGCACAACCGCTGCCCCCACACCACCCGTGACTCCGCGAGGTGCGGCTGTCTTCGCACGCACGGTCGATCCCGTCGGAGATCGAATTCATGTGGCCCTTGCGGGCGCTTTCACCTTCCTGCTGCCCATGGGCATGGTCCCTTGGGCCAAGGACGCGTTGCTGATCGCGCTGCTTGTGTACACGGCCATGCGGCTCCCCAAGATCCACCGCTGCTTCCATCCATTTGTTCGCGATCCCCTGACCTGGTGGATTCTGGCATGGCCCGTATGGCTCGCCCTCAGTCTGAGCTGGAGCCCTTCACCGCTTTTCGGTGTGGATGAACTGCGAGCCTGGCGGATGATTCTGCTGCCGTTGTTGCTCTGGCCGGTCATGCAGCACTACCGCCTGTTCGTCATGACCTTCCTGTGCGGATGCATCATCGTGGTGCTTGTGCAGATCGGGCAGGTCGTCGGAATCACCGGTTTCGAATTGGACATTCAGGGACGAGCAGATGCCTGGATGCATCCGATCCTGGCCGGCGCCATGCTCTCGACCGGAGCGGTCTGGCTGCTGACCGGAACGCTGCATTGGAAAGGCAATCGATCGGTCATGTCGTGCGCCGGATTGATCGTTGTGGGAATCGGCCTTGTCTTGACCGGAAGCCGTGGTCCATGGGTGAGTCTTGCCGTTGCCGGAAGCCTGCTGGTGATTGGAACGGTCGTGTTGTGCCCCGGAGTTCGAAATCGCACGTTCAGCATCGGGGTCCTGGGACTGCTTGCCATCGGTGCCGTGGTCCTGCTGGATCTGACGCTTCTGTCCGGCCGGATCACAGAGCCAGTGAGAAACCGGATTGAGACCGCCCTGGTTGAAACAGACTCGACGGCGGGTGACGACCACTACGACATCGACCTGGGAGGCTGGCATCGCACCCCCATCGGATATCGACTTCTTGTGTGGCAGGCATCCCGCGATGTCTTTCTCGATCATCCGCTCATCGGTACCGGCGGAGGCGGACTCTCATCGAAGCTGGATGACGCCTGGTGGCTTGGTGATCCCGACGCACTGTCGAAAGGGATCCCGATCAGCAGCCAGCATCTCAATCCCCACTCGATGTATCTCCAGACCCTTGCAGGAACCGGTCTCATCGGCTGCTTGCTGCTGATCATTCCGATGATCATGGCTGCCGGCCGATTGATCGGGCGAGCCAGCGACCCGTTCTACTTTGGTGCTGCATTCGTGATCGTCGCCTGGGCATCCGGTGCCGCCTTCGACGGTTACCAGATGATGACGGCGCAAGTTGGCATTCTCATGCTCACCTATGTCGCCGCACTGATGTCCCGAAAAACTTCTGGAGACACCACGACATGATGTGGACCTGGCTTGCATGCATCGCAGGAGCCTATGTGCTCGGCTCGATTCCCTTCGGCGTCTTCATCGGCAAGGCGCATGGCATCAACATCCGCGAGAAGGGATCGAAGAACATCGGCGCAACGAATGTCGGCCGGGTTCTCGGTAGACGATGGGGCTTGCTCTGTTTCGGGCTGGACATGGCGAAGGGCGCCGTACCGGTTGCTGTCGCAGGCAGCCTTGCTGGACTCTACGACCAGGCACCCCTTACCGCATCGACAGGATGGTGGCTGTGGCTGACCGTTGCCATGTTCGCCCTGCTTGGACACATGTACTCGATGTTCCTGCGTGGTGGTGGCGGCAAGGGTGTGGCGACCGCCTTCGGCGGTCTTCTGGCCATGTGGCCCATCATGACCATCGCCGCCATCATCGGGCTGGCCACCTGGCTGGTTCTGGTGCTCTTGTTCCGCATGATTTCACTGGCCAGTGTGGTTGCCGCGTTGACGATTCCGATGACGGTTCTCATCCAGGTCGAAATCATGCGATCACGACAGGATGTGATTCCAGATCTGGCAACTTCATTGCAGCAGGCCTCGGCACCCGTCGTAGTGTCCCTTCTGCTGGCCCTTTTGGTGACCTGGAAACACAGAGGAAATCTGGCCAGGATCGCGACCGGGAAGGAGCCTCGCATCGGCGGATCAAGCCAGAAGACCACGGCCGGTCATTGAGATCAGAATCCAGACGATCGACACGGCCATCGGTAGTTTGAGATCCACCAGATCCTTGACTCTGCGAACACGCAGAGATCGGATCAGGAACGTCAATGAAAGCGATGTGAAACCCATCAGCAGTACGGGAAACCAGGCCATCAGCCCATCGGCTGCAGCGATGATCGTGACGAAGAACGCCATTGATTGAAGCAGAATGGCCAGTCGCCAGGTCTTGGCGGAACCCAATGTGTTGGCGATCGTGCGTGTTCCGAATCTTGCATCAGCAGCAGAATCATCAATGTCGCAGAGCATCGCGTCGGCAAAGATGTTCAGAAGAAGAAAGATGCCGACTGCGATCAGACTCGATGGCCTCGATCCATGTCCATCCAGCAACAGTACGAGCAGCGTGATGCTGATGGCCACAAAGAGATTCTTGGCAACCATGCTGTCCTTGGGCCGAGGCAGACGACCGCGATGACTGTAGATCCAGACACCGATCGGTGCCCCAAGAACCGCCACAACGGCCATGGGCTGAAAGAACATGGTCGCAACTGCTGCCGACAGAATGCACACGACTGCAGCCAGTCGCACACCACTGTCAAATTTCAACAACATGGATACCCGGTCCGGATGCGCCATCCTGTCTGCGGGATCGCTCCGCCCGGACCAGGGCCCGACTCGATCCACGAGATACGTTCCCATCGTCGTCGGAATCGCGATGAACAACGCCATGAGCGAAACTCGACCATGGAGAAGAAGGCCGCTCATCACGACACAGCCACCGACATAGAGGCCGACCCAGACTGCAAGATGGCCCAGCCATTCGAACGAGGCGTGAATGGCTGGACGACTTGCGAACAGCGAAGCTGCAGGTGACGAAAAGCGGGCGGCCATGTGATCATCCTAGGCCCATCCACAGCCGGGTACCGAGAGGGTTCCACGGTGCTGTACCATGAGCCACCAGTCGAGCCTGGTCTCTGCCAACAGGCCCGGCATGTCCATGGCAGATGGAGCTCTCCCTTGACCTCGCCTGATGAATTCGAGCTGTATCGCTCTCCCCTCGAAACACGGTATGCATCCAGAGCGATGCAACAGCTCTGGTCGGACGGTCACCGATTCCGGACATGGCGACGACTGTGGCTGGCACTTGCCGAATCCGAGAAGGCGCTCGGTCTCGACATCACGGACAGCCAGGTCAAGGCGATGGCCGACCACCTGGACGACATCGACTACGCAACAGCTGCCGAATACGAGCGGAAACTGCGGCACGACGTCATGGCCCATGTCCATACCTTCGGTGAGGCGGCTCCAGAGGCCCATGGCATCATTCATCTCGGCGCAACAAGTCAGTTCGTCAACTGCAACGCCGAACTGCTGATTCTTCGAGATGCGATGAAACTCCTTGCGACCAAGGTCGCCTCGGTGATTACCGCACTGGGCACCTTTGCAGATCAGTGGAAATCACTTCCGACTCTGGGATTCACCCACTATCAGCCAGCGCAACCAGTCACCGTCGGCAGAAGAGCCATCACATGGGCTCAGGACTTCTGGCTTGCACTGGAGGACCTCGAGTTCCGTATCGAGTCCCTCCGCTTCCGCGGCGTTCGAGGCGCGACCGGAACCCAAGCCTCTTTCCTGGCGTTGTTCGATGGAGACGAGTCCAAGGTCGATGAACTGGATCGACTCGTCACAGGCCAGATGGGCTGGCCCGAGGACAAGCGACTGCCTGTCACCGGACAGACGTATCCCAGGATCGTGGATGCCCAGATCACGTCTTGCCTGGCAGCCATGGCAGCAGCCGTCCACAAGTGTGCCACCGACATCAGACTCCTGGCCAATCGCAAGGAAATCGAGGAACCCTTCGGCAAGAAGCAGATCGGCTCCTCCGCAATGCCCTACAAACGAAACCCCATGAGATGCGAGCGTGCCTGTGGAATGGCCCGTTTCGTGATGACGCTCGCGGCAAGTCCGCTTCAGACGGCCTCCACACAGTGGTTCGAACGCACGCTCGATGACTCGGCCAACCGCAGACTCGTCTTGCCCGAAGCCTTTCTCGCCCTGGATGGATGCCTGGACATCATGAGAGATGTCATGGCGGGCCTGGTCGTCTACCCCGAGACGATTCGCCGGAATCTCGAAGCGGAACTGCCCTTCATGGCCAGTGAAGAGCTTCTGATGGAGGCGGTCCGAATGGGCCGAGATCGCCAGGAAGTCCATGAAGCGATCCGCCAGCACGCCCAGGATGCTGCCAACCGCGTCAAAAGTGAGGGTGCCGACAACGATCTGATCGAACGGCTGCGGGATGAACCCCTGATGCAAGGGATCGACTTGGAAGCCCTGCTTGAACCCAGCCGTTACACCGGCCGAAGCGTCACCCAGGTGGATCAATTCAACCGGGACATCGTCCGACCGGTCGGCGAGCGGTATTCATCGGAAGCACTGGAAGCCGCTGCTCTGAAGGTCTGAGGACCAAAAAAACCGTCTCTGAACAGACTTTTTCCGAAGCCTCTGGGAAAACCGCATTTACAGCACTTCAAAGACGGTCCACCCCCGTTTTTAGGTGTTTAAACGGCCCTCTATTTCAAGATTACCACCTGGGATCCCGCCGTTTTTCCCCTCGAAATCGCAGTAATAGGCTCTGCTGGCCGATAAGGAATGGCAAGAGCTCTAAGGTGGGGGTTATTGCAACCCCCCAAAGGGGCATCAAGATGTACCCGATACCGGCATGGGCCGGAGAGGCACAGATGGAATCCTACGAAAAGATGAAGCGAGTTCTGGCTGAGATTCAAGACGACGTGGACAAGTGCCGCGGCGGCAACAAGGCTGCTGGGACTCGAGTCCGCAAAGCGATGCAGGAAATCAAGAGCATCGCTCAGGACGTCCGTAAAGAGGTCCTGGATGTCCGAGACAGCCCGACGCCCTGACCGGCTGAGGAACCGCTCGTTCTCACGGAAGCTTGAACTTGGCTGCGGATTGCCCAAGCCTGCTCTATGAGCACCGCACAGGCACGGCCGCATCCACGTTGAGTCGATGATTCTCACCAAACCGTGGCTCAGAGTCACGTGTTGATTGAGTGAGTCGGTCTGTCTGCATCCAAGTTTTCAGTGGCCCCGAGAACACTCATGAACGGCCCGAGCCCCCAGGCCACCTTGGACCAAAATGTCTGCTGAGCCATTATTCGACATTTCTTCGATTGACCTGAACGATGTCTTCTTGACGCCGGACAAGGTGGCTGAATGCAACCCGCAGCGTGGTGACATGAGGCACCTGGACCATGTCATCTACATGAATGAAGCCGCCTCCAAGGCGGTGGGTATCAAGATGGTCAAGGAAGACGAGTTCTGGGTTCCGGGCCATATCCCTGGTCGGCCCCTGCTCCCGGCAGTCCTCATGATCGAGGCCGCTGCTCAACTCTCCAGCATTCTGTATCAGTACCGAACCCGAGAAACGGCTTTCCTCGGGTTCACCAGATGCGACAAGGCCGTCTTCCGGGGACAGGTCGTCCCGGGAGACTCGTTGCTCCTCCTGGCGAAGGAACACAAGTTCCAGAGGCGACGATTCACCTGCGATGCTCAAGGCGTTGTCAATGACAAGGTCGTGTTCCAGGTTCGAATCACTGGCATGCAGATGTGATCCGGATCCGGCAAACCGTCGGACCCAAACCCGTCAGCTCAAAATCCCACGGATATGCCGACGAATGATCCGGTGCAGGAACCGTATCGCGTTGTCGTGTAGACACCGGAGTTGGTGGGACAGTAATTGTTCACGATGATGGGTGACCCCCATCCCCAGCCTCCCCAGCCCCACGGGCCGTAGCCGTACCCCGACCATCCACCGCCTCCATTCCATCCGCCATACATCGGCCAGGAAACACCCGCCTGGAACTGAGCGGCCGAAACTCGGCGGCCATGCAGATGGTGATTCCGAGTGCGGCCCTCTCGGGCGGCATATCGATTCAAGGCATCGACACCTTCCAAAAAGAGCGAAGGCTCCGAAGGAGCCGCAACCTCATCTTGCGTGTCTGATTCCATCGTCAAATGGCTGGTCATGCTTGCCGCCAGATTGGTGATCTCCTCGGAAGTGAATCTCGAATCCGGGTTGCCAGGAGGCAACGGCATGGAGATGACCTCGGAAGCGACCAGGGTGGCCGCCAGGATGCACCAGATGGACGCTGCTGCAAGGTTCTGCCTGAAACTGGTCATCATCCGCTCCTTCTGCCTGAAAGTCATGTTCTATGCTATCACCTTGACTGCACAAGCCAAGCGAACGATGTGATCATCGACTGACTTCCGGATCCCCCCCCATGCCATTGCCTCCACTTCGATTCAAACCCATCTTGAAACCCAAGGTCTGGGGTGGACGACGCCTGGCGGATTTTGGAAAGCCTCTTCCCGAGGGTGAGTCCGTAGGTGAATCCTGGGAGCTTGCGGATCTCCCCGAGTCAATCCCGGATGGACGCTCCGTCATTGATGGCGGTCCATATGACAGGACACCACTGCGCGATCTGGTGAACACTGAAGCCAAAGCCCTCCTTGGCCGCGTGTCGTGTTCAGCTGAAGGCGGCTTTCCATTGCTCCTCAAGTTCCTGGATGCCAATGAGAACCTCTCCGTACAGGTGCACCCGGATGAAGCCTTCGTTGCCAAGCATCCTGAAGCTCATCTCAAATCGGAAGCCTGGTACATCATGGATGCGAAACCGGGCAGTGTGATCTATGCGGGAGTCAAACCAGGCGTCACCGCCGATCAATTCAAGGCCTCGATTCAGGACGGATCACTTGTCGAACTGCTGGTCTCCATTCCAGCTGTTCCAGGCGACTGTCATTACCTGCCGAGCGGGACCTGTCATGCCTTGGGCGAAGGTGTGCTCGTAGCGGAGGTCCAGACACCAAGCGATACCACCTTCCGGGTCTGGGACTGGGGGCGAACTGATCGCGAGATCCATGTCGAAGAGGCCATGGCCTGCATCGATTTTTCCGGCCAACAGATCGATTGTTCACGTCCACAGCCGGTGGAATCGAAGGATCGCATCACGACTCGTTTCGTGGATGTCCCATTCTTCCGAATCGATCGAATTCAATCGAAGGGAACCGATTCGATCAGCATGAAATCGAATGACGTTCCTGAAGCCTTCATGGTTCTCGATGGTGACAGCCATCTCCGGCACAACGATGTGCAAATGCCGCTCACCAGAGGGGACACCATCCTGTTGCCGGCCGACCGGGAAGACTGTGTCATCGATCCACAGTCCAGCATCGACATCCTGCATGTCACGCTTGGGACAGGCTGATCAACCCTGGACGTCGACGAGTCGACCTCGCTCCACACCGGTCGCTGCCTCGATCCGATCAGCATCCCGTGTGTAGAGCTGAAAAGCGTTGGTCCGTTGGACGGGTGGAGAAGACGCCAGTTCGAAATCCATGCCGCCGGGCACCCGACCGGCAACGAGCCGATCGATCCCACTGGCAGGACCCGGCTGAACCGGTGATGCAACCTGTGGAGCCGCAACAACAGCCGGCTGGCTCACGGGCATCGACCGCTCGAGTCTGCCTGGACGGGACGACTGCATGGCTTGATATGCCATCGCCGCCCTGAACGGGTATGGACCGCCAATCTCCATGATTTCAGACTAGCTCCTCAACAAGACATTGCCAGCCGGAGACGTCGATTTCCCACCCGACGTTCCGGCCCCTTCGAGAGTTCCCTATCGGAGTGGGACGCTTCGACACTTGAAGGAAGTCCGACGTCCCATAATCGAAGCGGCTCAGTAGGACTTGGCCCAGACCAGACGCTGTTCACTGGGTTGCCCTGAAAACGGACAGGTCCCGGACTCGCCACCTTCCATTGGAATGCAGCGAACCGTGACTCCGAGGTCATCCTTGATCTTCTTCTCGAGTTCCACATCACCACAGAAGTGCGTGAGTGCGAAACCACCATGAATCGGCGTCGGCTCACCTGAAGGCGATGCGAAGAAGTCGCGGAAGTCCGATTCCGTATCGATGACATGCGTATGTTCTTCACGGAACTGCAGCGCTCGGTCGTGAAGGACCTGTTGAATCTCTTCAAGCATCGTTGTCAGATTGGTGATGAATTCCTGACGTGGAATCCCCTGCTTGTCCTTTGGCGACTGATCTCGCCTGGCGACGAATACGGAGTCCGAAGCCATGTCGCGGGGCCCCACTTCGACTCGAATGGGGACGCCTTTCTTGACCCATGACCAGCTCTTCTCGCCACCTCGCATGTCTCGATCATCAATTTCGACTTCGATGTGCCGACCATGGAAAGCCTGAACACGAAGATCGTCAGCAAGCTTGTGACAGTAGTTGATGATCTTCTCGGGCTCATCCGATTTGAACGTGATCGGCATGATCACCACATGCACAGGCGCAAGACGGGGAGGCAGTACGAGACCGTCGTCATCCGCATGCGTCATGATCAATCCGCCGATGAGACGGGTGGACACACCCCAGGATGTTGTCCATGCATGCCGGCGTTCACCGTTTTCATCGAGAAAAATGATGTCCTGAGCCTTGGAGAAGTTCTGCCCGAGGAAGTGGGACGTTCCTGCCTGAAGCGCCTTGCGGTCCTGCATCATGCCCTCGATGCAGTACGTGGCAATGGCGCCGGGGAATCGTTCAGCCGCGGTCTTCTCACCCGTGATCACCGGCATGGCCATGGTATCCCGCGCGAAGTCGGCATATACATTGAGCATCCGGATCGTATGCTCACGAGCTTCTTCTTCCGTCGCGTGTGCCGTATGACCCTCCTGCCAGAGGAATTCTGCGGTCCGCAGGAACAGTCGGGTTCGCATTTCCCAACGAACGACATTGGCCCACTGGTTGATCAGCAGCGGTAGATCCCGATAGGACTCCACCCAGCGAGAGAAGGCATCTCCGATGATCGTCTCGGATGTCGGCCTGACAACCAGCGGTTCTTCCAGTTCACCCGCCGGCACGAGACCGCCATCCGGACCTGCTTCCAGCCTGTGATGGGTGACGACAGCACATTCCTTGGCGAAACCCTCGACATGCTCGGCTTCCTTCTCGAGAAACCGCTTGGGTATGAACAGTGGGAAGTAGGCGTTCTTGTGGCCCGTCGCCTTGAACATGCCATCGAGAACATGCTGCATGTTTTCCCAGAGCGCGCATCCCCAGGGTTTGATGACCATGCAGCCACGAACTGGGGAGTTCTCCGCCAGATCGGCCGCCCGGACCACCTGCTGATACCACTCCGGGTAGTTCTCTGTCCGCGTGGGTGTGATTGCCGTCTTTGCTGCCTTTGCCATGGGATGTTCAGAGTACCCGCTCGCTACGATGCACGTGTGACCACAACCTCCACAACTGCCCAGACCGGAATCCTCAGCACGGCGGTCGTCCTGGCTCGGGACATCAAGCTGGCACACAGCGTCTTCGCGCTGCCCTTCGCCCTGTTGGGCCTGTTCATGGCCGCCTGGCCGATCGACCCGGATAGACAGGTGGCTGGTTCACGGCTCTGGATCGATTTCACGCTGGTGGTCCTTGCGATGGTGGCGGCTCGAACTGCTGCCATGCTGGCCAACCGCTGGATGGACCGGGACATCGATGCCCGCAATCCAAGAACCTCCAACAGAGCCTTGCCAGCTGGTGCGACGACACCCGGTGCCATGTTGACCGGGCTGGCGATCTCGTGCATCGCCTTCATGGTGATTTGCCTCATGTTCCTCCTGATCAACGGCAACGCCTGGCCGGTGATCCTGGGCTTGCCTGTCCTGGCATGGCTCTGCCTGTACCCGATGATGAAAAGAGGAACGTGGGCCTGCCACATCTGGCTGGGTGCTTCACTTGCCCTCAGTCCTCTGGCGGCCGCGATCGCCGTTCGCCCGGATGCATTGATTGAACAAGCCGCCCTGTGGCTGCTGTCGGCGATGGTGCTTTTCTGGGTATCCGGCTTCGATGTCATCTATGCCCTGCAGGACCTCGAGATTGACCGACATGAACAGTTGCACAGCATCCCGGCACGATTCGGCTTCAACGGCTCACTCTGGTTCAGCCGCATCCTTCATGCACTCGCTGGAAGCTGCCTGATCATCGCCTGGGCAGTCGATCAGAGGCTTGGCAGTGTCTTTCTCGCCGCCTCGATTGCGGCTTGCGTGCTGCTTGTGATCGAACACCTCACTGTCCGACGCTGGGGAACAACAAGAATGGCATTGACGTTCTTCACCTTGAATGGAATCGTGTCATGCCTCATCGGGTTGGCTGGCATTCTTGATCTGATGTCATGAAGGCAGCTTCATGCAGAAGGAATGCCCCAGTCTCCACGTGATGGCCTCGATCTCATGGCATTCGCCTGTGCCGCGCCGGACCCGGTGAAGATCTCGGACTGAGGATCCCATGCCAGCGGTGTGCCCAATTCATATCCGATCACGGCCAGCTGACAGACGGAAGCCGTCCGGTGGCCGACTTCCTCATGACAGATGGGTTTCTCACGCGAACGGATGCAGTCGATCCAGTTCTTCACATGCCCACCGGTCTCCGGCAGCCTGAAGTCGTCATCCCCTGCAGGATCGTTCAGGATGGCTTCATTCGAGGCTTCCAGAACACCGCGATCCACGTAGATCATGCCGTCGCTTCCATGGAAGGTGCATCCATTGCGACCACCATGCACGACCTTCACACCGTTGTCGTACTCCAGTACCAACCCTCGCTTCGGCATCTCGCCATCGACGAGTTCAGGCGGGAGGATTCGAATCGGGCCCGTGTGATCGGTATCCATTGCCCATTGAGCGATGTCGTAGTGATGCGCACCCATGTCCGCAAAGTAGCCGTTGCCGTACTCGCGATACTGACGCCAGCGCGGATAGTGCCCATGAACACCGACCGGGCACAGTTCCGCATGAAAGCCACGCCGAGGCGCCGACTCGAGCCAACGCGCCCATTCGTAGCCCTGCGGTGTCGGTTCATCCGGCAGATCGCATGGCGTCGGTGGATCGCCGACGCCGACCTCGATGCGTTCCAACGTTCCGATGCGGCCGTTCCGGACATGCTCGCAGGCAGTCCTGAAACGTCCTCCGTACTCGCTTCGCTGCTGCGAGCCCGTCTGAAAAACCACCTTTCCGTCACGAACGGCATCTCGAATGGCCTGCCCCTCCGCAATCGTCAAGGTCAGCGGCTTCTCACAGTAGACATCGATCCCATGACGCGCCGCCAGAACCGCGGGACGGGCATGAACATGATCCTGCGTGGCGATGACCACCGCATCGATGTCTGGACGGGCGAGGAGTTCCTCGTAATCGATGTAGCTTGCACAGGACTCACCCTGCCTGGCCTTCACAGCCTCGACAGCAGCCGTCGCACGTGGTGGCGCAACTTCGCTGACACCGACAATGCGGATGTCTTCACGATTCATCAACTGATCCATGAGACGACGACCGCGGATGCCCATTCCGATGACACCGACACCGATGGTGTTGTTGACATCCGTACCCGGACCGGCCAACCCGGATCGGGTCATCAGCCATGGTGATGAGACGGCTGCAATCGCACCTGCTGCGAGAAGACGACGACGATCGATCGATGGCTCGGGCATGGATGGACTCCTCACCCGAGTGTACGTCCAATTCAACGGGGGATGCGTGCTCAGCAATCGCCCCAGGATGCAATCACGATCAGAACATCGCCCACATCGACAAGCCCACTGCCATCGAGGTCGTAGGCTGCATTGGCATTGCCGAACTCGGCGAGGATGGCCAGCACATCGGCCACATCCACGGCACCATTCTCGACAACGTCACCAAGGCAGTCGTTGTCTTCGATGCACTCGCTTCGAGACAGGCTGATGCCATCCACTGCGGCTTCGACAACGGAGCCGTTGAGGATGTCTTCGACGATGAAGCGGACCCGGAAGCTCGCACTGGGCTCAAGACCGGCAACGGAGTCGAGATCATGCTCGATTCGATTCCAACCACCGCTGGTACCGGGCCCTGTCGGACCGACGATTTCCAGAACGACCCAGGTCAGGCCGCCATTGTCCGAGGCTTCGACCACCATCGTGTCTTCGCCTGGTGCAGCACCACTCGAATTGGAGAACCAACGCCAGTAGGACAGGATGTTGCCATCGCCGGTTGCATCAAGTGTTGGCGACGTCAGAACGACTTCACCACCATCGACATCCGAGTTGCCATCGACATTGTCCGTCTGCCAGCAGGAACCACTTCCATCGGCATCATTCGGCGCATCGCCACGGTCACCTCCACCGACGGGGACACCGATGTCCCAGAAACCATCTGTCGCAGTTCCGCCGGTCTGCCAACCCAGATCTGCTTCGCAATCATCATCGAAGCTCACGACGAGATCCGAGACGGGCGTTGCGGAGAAGGTGTCCGCTGGTGCGGCTCCAGGAAGATTGACTTCGGAACCACTGAGACTTTCAGCAGCCAGGAAGAATTCCGGATCGGAATCACAACTGAATGCCGGAAGCGTTGCCGAATACTCGTCACCACCAAGGTAATCGAGGCTGGCATCGGTATAGGAACCGTCATCTCCACGCCAGGCGATCCTGGCAGTTGCAGGAACGGGATCTTCACTCCGGGCGGTAATCCGCACCGGGAACGTCGTGGTGTCATCCGACCAGACGAGACTTGGTGGGCCGCTTGGAAGCTCGATCGTGAATGGCGACGCCACCCACTCCATCATGGTGAGGACCGCCTCGTAGTTTTCTTCGGCACACGGACGGATTTCACTTGGTGGTGGCGCAAACCCATCGATGCCACCGGCACCGGGGCGAAGCTCGATGCAGTACGCCCTTGAACCGTAGGTGTCATAGGGCCAATCAATCAGCGTTCCACTGGCGCAGTACAGGATGTTGCAGGGATTGTCATGCACATAGGTCTGGCCATTGACTGATGCGATGGCATCGGACATGTCTCCACCAAGTTGATGCAGTTCGTCGAAATCCGATGGAGGCACGGTCGTGTAACCACGAGGCTCCAGGATCAGTTGTGAAAAGGCATGGAAGTCGATCTGAGCCTTGATGTTGCCATGAGCCAGCATGTAGTTGGCAAGGGCATCCACTTCCGGTTCCGACATGGATGACGGACCGACATAGATGTCACTGCAAGGATTGTCGCTGGTGCTCTGTCCACCGTTCCAATCCGAACCCCAGTTTCGATTCAGGTCGACACCATCGCAGCTGCCGCCGTTCTGACGGCGGTTCTTTCTCCAGTAGCGATCGCCTCCCGGGGCGTAGGTGTACAGATAACCATCGGGATTGCTCACTGGAATGATGACGACTTCGATCTTCTGGAGCATCGATGTGACTGCGGGGTCGGTTCCGTAGGCATCCAGAAGCGTGTCGGCGATGTAGATCGTGGTCATCGGAGAGATCCACTCGCGAGCATGCTGGCAACCATTGCAGAATACGGCGGCTCGGCCATTGTCGGCACCCGCGCGAATCTCGAGACCTCGAATGGGTCGGCCCTCATGACTGGTACCGATGGTGATGAGTGTCACGAGATCAGGATGATCGGCCGCCATCTGGTCGATGCGGGCGTTGAACTCATCCAGGGTCCGGAAGTCCGCATAGAAGTCACCGCCACGAGCTTCACGGGCGGCGCGACGCTCGGCGTTGCGACGTTCCATGAACGCCGGCAGATCGTCGATGAGCTCCACGTATTCGATTCCGAGTGAATCCAGCAGGGCTTCGCCGTCCTCATCGAGAAGCCATGGACCCTCACCAGGTGTCGGTGTACAGGCCAGGCCGCGCAAGCCTTCATCCTGAAGAAGCTTCAGAACGGCCGCATCAGGAACATCGATCTGCACGATACGCTTGCCCTCATAGTCACCAGGCTCAGGCATGACGATGTGACCGAGGCCGACGGCGCTCAGCGAGAGGATGGCGGTTGCAGCGAAGAGACCTCGAAGACCTCTTGCGTGGTGGTGGGTGCGATTGTTCACGATTCTCTCCTCGTACAGCCCCGACGAAGGAACATCCGAATGAAGCGGGTCAGCGGATCCGCTCAATCCTTTCAGTATGGCCGATTCAGCCCTCATCGCAAGCCTTTGAGGGCGATTACCGGGGTATTCAGGGCCCTTTCGGGGCGTTTCGACCTCAGGCCAGCGATCCCATCGGATCCCAGGCAGGCAAGACGATCGGCTCCTCATCGGCCGCTTTCCTGAGATCGGCCGGAAGGCGATCCGCATGGGCTGCGATTTCGAGGACGTATTCGTCGAACCAGTTGTCATTCATGACCTGGAAACCCTTGCGACCGACCCGGTCTTCGCCCCATGAATTCTCGACTCGCCAACGCTTCACCTCATCACCGTGGACGTCCACTCCGGTGAACAACATGGCATGGGTCATGAGCGACTGGTGGTACAGCAGCCGGTCCGCCTTGGACAAGGACAGCGGTGAATCGAAGAGGCCTTCATAGTCGTACAGATCGGTATCCCAGATCCCGATGTCGCGCCGGAACATCTTGCCGACATCGCATCCGAACCAGACCGGCTCGCCGTCCTGGAGCACGGAAGCCGTCGTGGATCTGATGACATCCATGTCGACATTGAGATACTTGACCGGTTCACCACCGACGATGTTTCCGAGGTACTCGACCGTGAAGGTCCGTCCAGTCGGACTCGTCGGGCGAGGATCGTTGACCAGACAGACATAGTTGTCGAGATCGATCGTGATGTACTTCTCCGCGAACGACTGAGGCGTCATGACTCCGTCACGATGGAACTCACGATCCTTGTCATTCCACTGCCAGTTGAATTCAGTCGGTGGAGTTCCCAGGTGCATGCACAGAATCCGCCAGATCACACTGAGCTGTTCTTCCTTCATGGAGCGGGTCGCTTCGATTGACGCACCCCCTTCCAGAGATTCCCTGAGTTGGCGAGCAAATCCACGGAGATACCAGACGAGAACACTGTTCATTCGACCGGTCCCGGAAGAAGACTTGCTTTCGGGCATCACGGCCTTGGGGACCAGGCCGTGCTTTCGAACGATGTTCACGAACATGTTCCACTGACCACCATCATCCACAGGACGATCCAGCAGAAAACCGACCGTTCTGTCGTCGATGTCCCGATCCGCGGTCTCGATGATCGCTTCCAGGAACCAGTTGGAACGCTCGAACTTGTCCCAGAAGAGCGTGTAGTTCTGACTGAACTCGAAGTTCTTGAGGTTCATTTCCTTCATGGCGCCGGCCCGGAACAGATTCAAGGCCGCGAACATCCAGCAACGGCCCGACTGTCTTTGATTGGTGACCTTCCAGTCATCCAGAAGCGTCGAGAACGTGAAGTCCGTGGTCGTGACGACTTCGCGATTGAGTGCGACATCGTCCAGGCCGACCTGCGTGATGGCGTTCTGGTTCAGTCGCCACTGCGTGTTCGAATGGAATTCCTCTCTCAAGGCGGTGATTCGATCCGGGCAGATCGCGGCCTCGGCGGGAAAACTGGAAATGGGTCGACTGGGTGCCGTGGTCATGCTGAACTCCTCTTTTCTGGCAGAGATCGATTGTAGGCGTCAATCCGATCCTGACAAGGAGTCCTCGTCATGAAAGACCACGCCCCGCAACAAACGTCGCGGGGCGTGGTATTCGGGAGAGAGTGGCCACCCCAGAAGGGGTGACGGGAGAGTGCTACTTGGTGTCATCCTTGACTTCATATTCGGCATCGATGACATCGTCGTTGCCATCATCGGCAGCCGGCTCGTCACCTGATGCAGCACCTTCAGGTGCCTCGGCAGCCGCTGCCTCGTAGACGGCCTTGCCGAGTTCAGTGGCGCTGTCACTGAGCTGCT
>MDSW01162203.1_pt1 | contig 27520 bp, 24 predicted proteins | sample 811171 | NCBI WGS metagenome assembly MDSW01 (sample SAMN05326641, study PRJNA326480) | marine metagenome | isolation source: seawater | place: Atlantic Ocean: North West | collected 2012 | reverse complement strand
CGATATAGAGGAGCGTATTCAGAAATCAGTAGCAATTGTTAATGATGTAAATAAACAACTTAAGGGAACGGTTAATTCACTTAGGGACGAACTAGAGAAAACCCAGATAGGTCGAGAAGAAGAGATTCAAAAAGTGGTAGCTCAAGTTAATGATGAAAATGTTCAACTTAAAGATACAGTTAATAATCTAAGGGATACCTTAGAGAAAACTCAAATAGATATTGATGAGCGTATTCAGAAATCAGTAGCAATCGTTAATGATGAGAATAAGCAGCTTAAGGGAACGGTAAATTCGATTAGGGATGAATTAGAGAAAGCTCAGATAGGGCAAGAAGAAATAATACAGAAAGCAGTAGCTAAATCTAATGATGAGAATAAGCAACTTAAGTTAACTGTGAATAATTTGCGAGATAATTTAGAAAAAACACAAATTGATATAGATGAAAGAGTACAGAAATCTGTGGCTAGTGTTAATGATATTAACAAACAGTTGAAAGATACAGTCAATACTTTACGAGAAAGAGTTGAGCGCAAGGAAGCTCAAAGACTAGAAGAATTACAAGCTGCAGCAAAAATAAAACGTGACGAGCATCGTCAGTTAGAAGAAATTATAAATACATTAAGAGAAAAGTTAGAGGTGCAAAATGGTAACTAAAACAAAATCAAATGTTAGTAAAAAAGAACAATTTTCTGAATTGTTGTTGCAAGTAAATAATGACTTAGCTATAACAAATTCACTAGATGAAGCCTTAGAATCATTAGTTGGTATTACAACTTCAATTATAAAGTGTGAACGTGGTACTATATTTTTGAATGATCCTAAATCAGAAGAGTTGTATTCTCGTGTTGCACAGGGTAATTTTATGAGAGAGATTAGATTTATGAATTCTAAAGGAGTTGCTGGTTGGGCATATACTAATGAAAAAGGTGCTATTGTTGATGATGCTTATAAGGACGACCGTTTTAACAAAAATGTAGATATAAGAACTGGCTTTCGTACTAAGAGTATCTTATGCACTCCTTTAAGAACTGTATCCGGAAAGATAATAGGAGTATCACAGTTGTTAAATAAGATAGATAGTAAGTTTTCTGAAGAAGATCTTGAACTTTTAGAGGCAATGACTGCTCAGGCTGCTATTGCTATTCAATCTCATGTAGCTTTAGAACAAATGGAGCAGGCTAGGAAAAAAGAACTTGAATTTATGGATTTAGTAAGTGAAATTTCATCCGAATTAGAATTAACATCTTTACTATCTAAAATTATTGCTACAATAACAACAATGTTAGATGCTGAGCGCTCTTCATTATTTATTAATGATGAAAAAACTAATGAGCTATATACAATGGTTGGCGAAGGTCTATCTCAAGAAATAAGAATGCCTAACCATATGGGCATAGCTGGCCATGTATTTACAAGTGGTGAAACAGTTAATATCCCACATGCATACGCTGATCTGCGTTTTAATCCTGGATTTGATAAAACATCTGGTTTTTTTACTAGGTCAATGTTATGCGCTCCTGTAACAAATAAAGATGGGAAAATAATAGGGGTAAGTCAAGTGCTTAATAAACAAGGAGGCGGATTTAGTGATGAAGATGTTTCCAGATTAACGGCATTTACTTCTCAAATATCAATTGGTATTGAAAATGCATCATTGTTTGATAATATACAAAATCTTATGAATTATAATGAAAGTATGCTCAATAGTATGTCAAATGGAGTTATTACTGTAGATGGTGAAGGATTAGTTGAAAAATGTAATCCAGCTGGTATTAAAATTTTAAAATTAGAATCAGAAGATATGATTATTAAGAAAGAATTTAAAAAAATATTTAAAGGTAAAAATAAATGGATTGTAGATAAAATTGAAAATATTGAAAATATTGAATTTATTGCTGATGCAGAATTAGAATTTTCTGGTGAAAAAATTTCCTCAAATGTCACTGTAATGCCATTAACTGGTAGTGAGAGTGAATCTTTAGGAACTTTAATAATGATTGAAGATATTAGTAGTGAAAAGCGTATGAAGTCTACTATGTCTAGGTATATGGATGCTGATTTAGCCGATCAATTATTAGCTGGAGGTGATGGAGAAGATGTCATGGGAGGTAAAGAAAGCATAGGAACAGTACTGTTTTCTGATATTCGTAGTTTCACAAACTTAACAGAAAGCCTTGGTGCTCAAGGTACTGTAGGCTTCTTAAATGATTATTTTACGATTATGGTTGACTGTATTCAAAATGAAGGTGGAATGTTGGATAAATTTATTGGTGATGCAATTATGGCCATATTTGGAACGCCAGTTGCTCATGATGATGATCCGGATAGAGGCTTGAGAGCAGCTATTCAGATGATGCATGGATTAAATGAGTTTAATGACATTCGAAAATCTCAAGGTTTGCCACCTGTAGATCATGGTATGGGGTTAAATACAGATGAAATTGTCTCAGGAAATATTGGTTCTCCCAAAAGGATGGATTATACTGTAATTGGTGATGGTGTTAATTTAGCTGCTAGAATAGAAAGTTCATGTAAAAAATATGGTGCTAAAATATTAATGAGTGAATATACTTTTAAGGCATTAAAGGCTACTTATAGAACGCGTCAGGTTGATTGTGTTATAGTAAAAGGAAAATCTGAACCTGTTCATGTTTTTGAAGTTTTAGACTTTCATTCAAAAGAATCTTTTCCAAATATGATAGAAGTACTAGAAATGTTTAATAATGGAATTGAGTATTATAATGAAGGAAATTGGGATAAAGCTATTGTTCAATTTAAAAAAGCTCAAAAAGGTAACCCAGATGATAAAGCATCAAATATGTATGTTGAACGTTGCGAAGTATTGAAAAAAAGAGATCCAAAAGATTGGAATGGTGTATGGGTAGCAACGTCTAAATAATAAATTATAAAGGAAATATTATGTCAAACGCACAAGAACATTTAGAAAGAGCAATTCAAATAAATCCTGAATTTGCAGATGCTCATTATGAATTAGCTCTTATCTTAAAAGATAAAAAAGATTATAAAGTATCTAAAGAACATTTTTTAAAAACAATTGAAATTAGGCCAGATTTTGCTCTAGCTCATTTTAATTATGCCCTACTCTCACATGAAATGAAAGCCCATAAAACATCTCAGGAGCATTTTGTTAAAGCTATAGATATAGATCAAAATTTTGCAGATGCTCATTATTATTTTGGATTATTATTAGCTGAATTAGAGGACTTTGAAGAGGCTAAAAATAATTTAGAAAAGGCTACCGATATAGATCAAAATCATACCCTAGCCTATTATCATCTTGCCAAATTATTAATAGATCCTGAAGATTATGAAAAAGCTAAAAAGAATTATTTAACCGCAATAGATATTGATGAAAGTTATGCAGATGCTCATTATTATTTGGGTAAACTTTTAGCTGGTGGATTGAAAAATGATAAAGATGGGACACTAGTTAAAAGGCCTGAATATGAAGATGCGATTTATCATTATAAACAAACTATATCGATTAATAAAAAATATGCAAAAGCTCATTACAATCTAGCTTTAATGTATAAAATACAAAAAAAATATAATGATGCAAAAAAACATTTTGAAGAAGCTATTTCAATTATTAATGATTATTCTAAAGCACATTTCCATTTAGCTATGTTATTAAAAGAAACTAATGCAATTGAGCATGGTGAAAATAACATAGCATAAAGCTTTTAATTTGAAAGATGATTTAAAAACCCTTTTTCTTAAATCTTTAGAGTCTAACAATGAATATTCGGAGGCTCATCTACAATTAGCTTTAATATATGAAAAAGAAAAAGACTTTATAAATGCTGAAAAGCATTTTGAATTAGCAATTTTTTTTTATGAGAGCAATATTAATTCCCTCCAAAATAAAGGTGACCTTTTATTAAAAAAATCTCAGTTTCAAAATGCTAAAATTGAGTTTTCAAAAGCTCAAGAGAAAAGAGCTCTATGTGCAGATGTATTTTATCAACAGGCAAAATATTTTTTACGACATAAAAAAATAGAAGATGCCCATAATAGCTTGAAAAATAGTATTAAAATGAATGAATTAAATTATAAGTCTCACTGCGACTTAGGTATAATTTTTTTCGATAAGGGACATTTAGATAGTGCCAGATTGCATATGGAAAAAGCGGTCTCGTTAAATTATGGAGATTCAGAATCTCATTATTATTTAGCAGTTATTATGCTTAAAATGAAAGATTTTAAAGAAGCTGAACAACATTTTCTATCTGCGCTTGATATTTTAATAACTAACAATCAAGCAGAAGCAATGAAACTATATGAAAAAATCAAGATTGATTTTCCAAAATTATCTCACTCTGATTTAGAAAAAAAAATGTAATTATTTAATGAAAATTTTAAATAAATATATTATAAAAGAACATTTGATACCATTTTTAATGTCTTTAGTTGTATTACTATTTATATTATTAGCCAATTTTTTATTAAGAAGTATGGATAGGTTCTTGGGTAAGGGTTTAGATCTCTCATTAATATTTGAATATGTATTTCTTAATTTAGCATGGATATTAGCCTTAGCTGTCCCTATGGCAATGTTAGTAGCTACATTGATGGCATTTGGTAGACTTTCTGCAGATAATGAAATTGTTGCTATGCGATCATTATCAATTAGTTTCATTAAATTAATTATGCCTGCAATATTATTTAGCTCTGCTATTGCATTTATGATGATGTATTTTAATAATCAAATTTTGCCTGAAATGAATCATAAGGCGAGAATGCTTTCTTCAGATATTAGTAGAAAAAGGCCTGATTTAGATTTCGATGCAGGCTATTTTATTGATGCTGTCCCTAATTACAACTTTTTATTAGGTAGCCGTCATGGAGAAGAGTTTCATGATATTACGATTTTTAGTAGCAAATTAGAAAATAATCAACAAACCATTATTGCTTCAAAAGGAACAATTTCTTCTGTTGAAAACGGGGTGGTTTTACATTTACTAGAAGGAGTTATTCATGAGTATATTGGTGATGATAAAAACGAATACAGGCAAATTTATTTTGATAAATATCAAGTATTAATCCCCTTAGATAATATGGTAGTAAATAGAAGGAATAGTAATATTAGAGGAGATAGAGAGATGACATATGCTATGATAAAGAATAAAATAAAGATTTATGAAAATAAAATATCTGAAACCCAAAAAAGAGTAAAAAATAGATTGATAAATGAAGCTAGTGAATTTAATATTAAATCTAATTTACATTCTGATATTATCATTACTCCTTTAATTGCTTCTGAAATATTAACTGAATATGAACTTCTTTTAAATGATTCTTCTAAAAATTTTATTAAAGGCTCAATGACAAGGATTAAAAGAAGATTGAATAATCTATCAAGGGGTATAAATAGTGATTTTTCTTTAATTGAATCCTTTAATAATTCAATAAATAAGTATCTAGTAGAATTACATAAAAAATTTTCTATTCCTTTTGCATGCATAATTTTTATTCTAATTGGAGCTCCCTTAGGAATGATGGCTCGTAAAGGGGGGTTTGCAATTAGTATGGCATTTAGTTTAGGTTTTTTTATTATATATTGGATGTTTTTGATTGGAGGAGAAGAATTTGCTGATAGAGGCCTTTTATCTCCAGTACTTTCTATGTGGCTTCCTAATATAGTTTTAGGTATATTTGGATGTTTGATATGCTATATGCAAATTTATGATTTTAAAATTATAAAATTTAATTTTTTAGGATTATTAAATAATAAAGGTATAAATGATAAAAAAGTTTAAAAATTATAATCCACAAATTGGTGAAAATGTATATATTTCTGAAAATGCAATTGTAATTGGTAATGTTAATATAGGAAATCATGTTAATATTTGGTTTGGTTCTACTATTAGAGGAGATGTGCATTTTATAAAGATAGGTGATAGAACTAATATTCAAGATAATTCAGTTGTGCATGTAACAGAAAACCAATCCCCCACAACTATTGGTAGTGGAGTTACAGTTGGACACGGATCAATTATTCATGGTTGTACAATTGAAGACGATTGTTTAATTGGCATGGGATCAATAATAATGGATGACGCACTAATAGGAGAAGGTTCTTTAATAGGTGCTGGATCTTTAGTACCACCTAAAATGCAGATACCACAGAATTCATTGGTAATAGGTAGTCCTGGTAAAATAATACGTAAAGTAAGTAAGAATGAAAGAAAGATGATTCTTGAAAGATCTCAAGAATATATTGATTTAGCATCAATATATCTTAATGATAATAGTTAATAAAAAATGTATTCTATTCAAAAATTAATTTCTAAAAAAAATAAGGGTGAAGCATTCACTAAGTCTGAAATAGATTTTATTGTTTCTGGATATACTATTGGTAAAATAAGTGATAAAGATATGGCCGGGTGGTTACAATCAGTATTTGATTTTGGTATGAATACTAAAGAGACTCGTAACTACACTCATTCTATGTTGAATTCTGGGGAGCGCATTGATTTTTCCTATCTTGATGGATTTGTAATCGATAAACATAGTACCGGTGGTGTGGGTGATAAAGTATCTATTGTGTTAGGCCCTATTTTAGCTGCATGTGGGTGCTACGTACCTATGCTTGCTGGTAGAGGTTTAGAACATACAGGTGGAACAATAGATAAATTAGAAACAATTCCCGGCTATAAAGCTGAATTAAGTTTAGATAAATTTAAACATATAGTAGAAAATGTTGGTGTTTCTATTATGTCTCAAACTATTGATATTTGTCCAGCTGATAGAAAGATTTATGCTTTAAGAGATATAACAAATACTGTTGCATCTTTACCTCTTATTTGTGGAAGCATAATGAGTAAGAAAATTGCTGAAGGTATAGAAGGACTTATTTTAGATATAAAAATTGGAAATGGAGCCTTTATGCAAACAATTCAAGAGGGTAAACAATTATCTAAAATACTTAAAGATGTAGGTGATCTATATAATTTAAAAGTTAAAATATGTTATACGGATATGAATCAACCTTTAGGAAAGTCTTCTGGACTTTGGCTTGAAATATTAGAATGTGTAGAATGTTTAAAAAATAATGGTCCTAACGATCTTATGAAGGTAGTTTATCATTTAGGTAGTGAAGCACTAAAACTAGCTGGTATATCAAATCCACAGCAAAAAATGCAATCTTCAATTGAAAATGGTTCAGCATTCGATAAATTTAAAAGTATGGTAAAGGCTCATGGCGGTGATATTAACAGTCTAGAAAATAAGGATATAAATCAAGCAATTTTTTCTAAGTCTATAATTGCGAATGAAGATGGTTATATATCATCAATAGATACAACTGGAGCAGGAAATGCTATCACATTATTGGGCGGAGGGAGGTTAGATAAAAGAGACGTTCTAGATCCTACAGTTGGAATTAATTTTTTCAAGAAATTAGGTGATAAAGTGAGTAGGGGTGATATCTTAGCAACATATTTTGCTTCTAATAAATTTAAAATTGAAAAAAATAACTTTTTGTTAGAAAAATTGTATTCTATTGATAAACTAAAGCCTGTTGAAATTCCAATTATTTATTAAAAATATATTGTTATTTATTATAATAACTTTTGGTGTTATGTTTGGTTCCGAACATATAAAGTCTAGTTTGTATTCTTTAGATGAACAGGGAAGACCAATCCCTCCAAATCAAATTGAGTTAGATAAATTACCTGTCGATGGCGGTACACTTTGGAATAGATTAGTATTTGAAGTAAGTCCATACTTATTACAACATGCATCAAACCCTGTAGATTGGTATCCCTGGGGACAAGAAGCTTTTGATCTCGCTAAAAAACTAAATAAACCAATTTTTCTATCAATCGGATATACAACCTGCCATTGGTGTCATGTAATGGAACATGAGTCTTTTGAAGATAAGGAAGTAGCTTTATTAATGAATGATGCATTTATTTGTATTAAAGTTGACAGGGAAGAGCGTCCAGATATTGATAATGTTTATATGGAAATAACTCAAATGATGAATAATAGAGGTGGGTGGCCCATGACGGTTATTATGACTCCCGATAAGAAACCATTTTTTTCTGGTACATATTTCCCCAAGGAGACTCGTGGAAGAAGAATAGGGATGGTTGAGCTAGTTCCTATAATAAAAGATAAGTGGTTAAATAATCAAGATTCACTTTTATTAGATGCTAATAAATTAACTAATAGGTTACAATTAAATCAGTTAAATAGAACTGATAAAACTAAAATTTCTTTAGATGTTATGGATATTGCCTTCACTGGATTTATAAAACGATATGATGAGATATATGGAGGGTTTGGAAATGCTCCAAAATTTCCTAAAGCTCATGATTTTTCATTTCTTGTAAAATATTGGAAAAGAACAGGCCATAAAAAAGCTTTAGATATAGTAAAGTATTCCTTGAAAAAAATGAGAAATGGAGGAATATATGATCAATTAGGATTTGGTTTCCATAGGTATTCTACAGATAAAAAGTGGTTAGTGCCCCATTTTGAAAAGATGTTATATGATCAAGCTATTCTTGTTCATGCTTTTTTAGATGCATATCAGGCTACAGGAGATACATATTATGCTAATATTGTGCATGAGGTGTTACAATATATTATTAGAGATATGACTTCTGAAGAGGGAGGTTATTTTTCTGCAGAAGATGCTGATAGTGGTGGTGAGGAAGGAAAATTTTATGTCTGGACCAAAGATGAGATAACATCAATTTTGAGTATAGAAGAGGCAGAGCTATTTCACAATGTATTTAATATTTATGATAAAGGTAATTGGAAGGAAGGCTATAGATATAAAACAAATATTCCACATATAAGTAAGGATTTATCTGACATAAGTCAAGAGCTTAACTTGGATTTAAATACTCTACATAATAAGTTAGAAGATATAAGAGAAAAATTATTCTTTGTAAGAGAAAAGCGTATTCATCCTCAAAAAGATGATAAAATATTAACTGATTGGAATGGTCTTATGATATCAGCTATGGCCAGATCAGGAAATGTGCTAAACAATGTAGCTTATAAGAAATCAGCTATAAAAGCAATGGACTTTATAATAAAAAAATTATATAATGAAAATGGAAGTTTATATAAACGTTATAGACAAGATGTAGCTGGTTTATTAGGTATGTTAGATGATTATGCATTTATTATTTGGGCATTAATTGAACTTTATGATTTAAACTATGATGAAAAATATATAGAAATAGCTACTGAGTTAAGCGAATATCAAATTGAAGAATTTTGGGATTTTGATAGATCTGGATTCTTTTTTACTCCAAAATCAGGCGAAAAACTTCTTGTTAGAAGTAAAGAAGTATATGATGGGGCTATACCATCTGGTAACTCAGTTTCAGCATATAATTATATTAGGCTTGGACGAATTACATCAAGATCTGATTTTGAAAAAATTACGTTCCAAATACTTGACGCTTTTAGTTCTCAATTGAACAGAGGGCCTTCAGGTTATTCTATGATGATGCAAGCCGCTGATTTTGCATTTGGACCTAGCTATGAAGTGTTAGTGTTTGGAGATGAGTATAATAAAGAAACTCAAAAAATATTAAAAGATATAAAATCAATATATATGCCTAATAGAGTAATAGTTTTTGGTAAGAATGGCGAAAAAAGTTTAAAAAACATAATTCCTTTTATTGATTTTTATAAGCCCAAAGAAGATGGTAGCCCAATTGTATATGTTTGCCAAAATTTTACATGTCAACTACCAACATCTAATTTTGAAATTATCAAGAAGCAATTAGATATAAATTAGTTTTTTTTAGGTATATATAAGTCTGTTATAGTTCCATTAAAGATCTCTGCAGCATTTGCAAATGTTTCAGTTAAGGTTGGATGAGGATGTATAGATAGAGCAATATCTTCAACATCGGCTCCCATTTCAATAGCCAGAACAGCCTCTCCAATAAGATCTCCGGCATTTGGTCCAACAATTCCCGCTGAAATAATCTTTTTAGTTTCGGGGTTAAAAATTAATTTTGTTTTACCATCTATTTTATTTAATGCAATGGCTTTTCCACTGACTGCCCAAGGGAACTCTCCTTTTTCAAAAGGAATATTTTTTTCTTTTAATTCACTTTCAGTGGGACCAGCCCATGCAATTTCTGGATCTGTAAAAATAACAGCTGGAATAACTGTAGGTTCAAATGCAGAAGGTAAGCCTGAAAGGACTTCCGCAGCAACTTTACCTTCATGCGTTGCTTTATGAGCAAGCATTGGGTCGCCAGTTACATCTCCTATTGCAAAAATACAAGGTTTTTCAGTTTGCCTTTTATTGTTCACTTTTATAAATCCTTTATCAGTAACTGATATGCCAGCTTTTATTAGATCTAGATTGTTGGTATTAGGTTTTCTTCCAACAGATACTAATACACTATCAAAATTTTCTAAAAAATGTTTATTTTCTGCACTTTCAAAATGAACCAGTAATTCTTTATCAACTTCTTCAATTTTACTTACTTTAGTTGATAGGTATATATTTTCAAAAGATTTTTTAAGTTGTCTAAATAATGGCTTAACAAGATCTTCATCTGCGCCAGGAAGTAAGCTAGACATAAATTCTACTACAGTTACTTTTGAGCCTAGAGCACTATAAACAGATCCCATCTCTAGACCTATATAACCACCTCCTATAATTAGAATTTTTTCAGGAATTTCTTTTAAGTTTAAAGCCCCTGTTGAATTAATTATTTTTGGATTATTAGGAAAACCTTTAATAGAAGATGGAGTAGAACCTGTTGCAATTATGCAATACTTAAATATCAGTGATTGTTTTCCATCTAAAGTATTAATAATTAATTCTGAATCAGAAATAAATTTAGCCTCACCATGTATAACATTTATATTTCTCTTCTTTGCTAGTTGAGAAATTCCATTATTAAGTTTCTTTATAATAGACTCTTTCCAGTTTCTAATAAGTTCTAAATTAATTTTAGGTTTTGAAAATGTTACACCAGATTTTTCTAAAGATTTAGCTTCATGAATAACTCGAGATAAGTGCAAGAGTGCTTTAGATGGAATGCACCCTCTATTTAAACAAACACCTCCTAAAGTTGAATCTTTTTCAATAAGGGTGACTTGGTTTCCTAAATCTGCTGCGCGAAAAGCTGCAGCATAGCCCCCTGGACCAGCACCTATAACGACAACATCACTGTTTTTTATTTTACTCATAATTTAAATAATTTTTTTAAAGTTCTCTATTAGATTTCCAAATTCAGAAGTAAACTTTGCAGCAGCAGCTCCATCAATTACTCTATGATCATAAGAAAGCGAATATGGTAAAATTAATCGTTTCTTTAAATCATTACTTTTATAAATTGGTATATATTCAGAGCGTGATATTCCAAGTATAGCAACTTCGGGTGGATTAATAATTGGAGTGAAATATGTTCCTCCTATTCCACCAAGACTAGATATAGTAAAACAACTACCTTCCATATCTTTTGGAATTAATTTTCTTTCTCTTGCTTTTTGGCTTATACTAAATAATTCTTTTGATATTTCCTCAATAGATTTTTTGTCAGTATTTTTTATTACTGGTACCACAAGACCATTAGGAGTATCAACAGCAATACCAATATTAATATATTTTTTTAAGATTAGGTTATTACTATTTTGATCTAAGGAACTATTAAAAGATGGATGTTTTTTTAATAGAATTGTCAAAGCTTTAATAAAAAATGGAATTAATGATACTTTTATATTTTTATATTTTTCTTCATTTTTCATTTTAATTCTTTGTTTCTCTAAATCGGTTATATCGCATTTATCAAATTGGGTTACATGAGGAATTGTTTGCCATGCTTGCTGCAGTCTGTTACCTGTAATAATTTTTATTTTGTTTAAAGGTTGGATGTTTATTTCACCCCATTTAGAGAAATCAATATTGTGTGAAAAAGTATTTGCAGATATAGTTTTATGACCTGTCGAAGGCTCAGATAATCTTAATTTTATATATTGCTGAACATCTTCTTTAGTAATACGCCCTTTTTTACCAGTTCCAGATACTAGCCTTAGATTGCATCCAAGTTCTCTAGAAAATAGTCGTACTGAAGGGCTTGCTAGAACAGGTTTTCCCAAAGCAGATTTCATAGATAAGTTGCTTGTATCTGCTATTTGTCTATTTACCTCACTAGATTTTAATTCTTTTTTGATAAGATTTTTATTATCATTATTTGCAGGTTCATTATTTGCAGGTTCATTATTTGCAAGTTGTTCGTTTTTATCAATATTTTTTTCATAAGGAGTTAAACTGATAAGAAAATCTCCTGGAGATATTATAGATCCTTTTCTTACAGCGATATCAGTAATTAATCCAGATTTTGAAGATGGAATTTCCATAGAAGCTTTTTCAGTTTCAACAACTATGATTGGATCATCAGTATTTATAAAATCACCTTTTTTAACCAGAAGATCACTTATCTCAACGGATGTAATACCTTCGCCTAATTCAGGTAGTTGAATATCATTTTTTTTAGTTAGATCTAACTGAATTAATTCTGTTTTTTCTGTAGAATCCGTTTTATTATCAATACCTAAACTAATAATTTTATCTCCTGGAGATATTATGGAGTCTTTTTTTATATGAATATTATTTATTTTTCCAGCATGTGTTGTTGGAATTTCCATGGAGGCTTTTTCAGTTTCAACAATGATAATGGGATCTTCTATATTGATTAAATCTCCAATATCAATGAGAATATCACTTATTTCGACAGATGTAATACCTTCACCTAACTCAGGAAGATATATATCTATAATCTTTTTATTCTTCATTTAAACAGTTGTTGGGTTAGATTTTTCAGGGTCTAAATTATATTTTTCTATTGCTTTTTGAATTTCAACTTTATCAATTTTCCCTTCTTTACTTAATGATTCTATAGCTGTCATAGTTATATAATAGCGATTAATCTCAAAAAAACTTCGCAACTCATCACGTGTTTCACTTCTGCCAAAACCATCAGTGCCGAGTGCTATAAAAGGACATTTTAAATAGGGTGCTATTTGTTCAGCCACTAATTTTACATAGTCAGAAACAGCAACAACGGGACCATTTTTATCTTTTATGCATGACTCCAGATATGATTGCTTAGGCTTGGAGGTTGGGTGGAGAGTATTCCATCTACTTTTATCTTCTGCTTCTCTATGTAGTTCGCTAAAGCTAGTAACACTCCAAATATCTGATCCTATTCCCCAGTCATCTTTTAATATTTTTGCAGCTTCTATTACTTCATTTAGCATGGAACCACTAGCAAGTAATTGAATATTTAGATTTTTTTCTGTTTTAATTTCTTTAAATTTGTACATCCCCTTAATTATGCCTTCCTCTATATTTTTTAGGATGGGTGGATGAATGTAGTTTTCGTTTTCTAAAGTAATATAATAAAATACATCTTCTTGATCAACGTACATACGTTTAAGTCCATCATGTATAATAACTGCAATTTCATAGGCGTATGCTGGATCATATGCTTTAATATTAGGGACAACTGATGCCATAAGATGGCTATGTCCATCTTGATGTTGTAAACCTTCTCCAGCTAGAGTCGTTCTACCTGCAGTAGCCCCTAACAGAAACCCTTTTGTTCGCATATCTGCAGCAGCCCAAATAAAATCACCTACTCTTTGAAATCCAAACATAGAATAGTATATAAAAAATGGAATCATATTAATATTGTGATTACTATAAGATGTTCCTGCAGCAATAAATGAGGAAATAGCACCAGCTTCATTAATACCTTCTTCTAAAATTTGTCCATCAGTTGCTTCTCTGTAATATAAGAATTGATCTGAATCAACAGGGTCATAAACTTGTCCTGAGTGAGAATATATCCCTAATTCACGAAATAGTGGGTCAATTCCAAAAGTTCTTGCTTCATCTGGAATTATTGGTACGATATTTTTACCTATATCACTATCTTTTGTAAGAATAGTTAGAATACGAACAAAGGCCATAGTTGTTGATATTTGTCGTTTATCAGACCCCTTAAATAGCTCATTCAAGATTGATATTGAAGGTATATTTAATGATGGAGCTTTATCATTACGGCTTGGAAGGTAGCCACCTAAATCTTTTCGTTTTTGCTGTAAATATTTAATTTCTTCACTATTTGAACCAGGTTTGTAAAATGGAGCTTTAACACATTCTTCATCAGATAATGGTATATTGAATCTAGAACGGAAGTGTAAAAGTTCTTCCTCGTTTAGTTTTTTTTGCTGATGGGTAATGTTTCTTCCTTCACCAGCCTCACCGAGTCCATAGCCCTTTATAGTTTGAGCTAAGATAACTGTCGGAGCATCTTTATGATTAATAGCTTCAGCAAAAGCAGCATATACTTTTGCAGGGTCATGGCCACCAACTTTTAATTTCCATAATTCATCATCTGTATATTTCTCAACCATTTTAAGAAGTTCTGGATATTTACCCCAAAAGTTTTCTCTTATATAAGTTCCACCTTCAACTACATATTTTAAGCTATCACCATCAACCATTTCTTCTAATCGTTTTATTAAAAGTCCAGATTTGTCTTTATCAAGGAAATCATCCCATTCTGAACCCCAAACTACCTTAATTACATTCCATCCAGCCCCTCGGAATGCACCTTCTAGTTCTTGAATAATTTTACTATTCCCTCGAACAGGTCCATCAAGACGTTGTAGATTGCAGTTGACAACAAAGATTAAATTGTCTAAGTTTTCTCTACTCGCTAATGTTAATGCACCCATTGATTCAGGCTCATCCATCTCTCCATCACCCAAAAAGGCCCAAACTTTTCGATTATTATTTTTCATGAAACCTCTATCATGAAGATAGTGCATAAATCTAGCTTGATAAATTGCCATAATAGGTCCTAGGCCCATAGAAACAGTTGGGAATTGCCAAAAATCAGGCATAAGCCATGGATGAGGATAAGATGAAAGACCTCCTTCTGGAGATAATTCTTTTCTGAAATTTTTTAATTGATTTTCAGTTAGCCTGCCTTCTAAGTATGCTCTAGCATATATGCCTGGAGCAGCATGGCCTTGTATGAAAGCTAAATCACCTCCATGGAAATCGGGTCCTCTTAAAAAGTGATTAAATGCAATTTCATATAGCGTTGCTGCAGAGGCGTATGATGAAATATGCCCTCCAATACCATGATTTTCTCTATTAGCACGAACAACCATTGCCATTGCATTCCATCGAATTAATGATTTTATACGTCTTTCAATTTCTCTATCTCCTGGAAATTGTTCTTGTTGGGAAGGTGGTATTGTATTTACGTAATCAGTTGTTGCACTGAAAGGCATTCGAACTCCATTCTTTCTAGCATATTCAATTAGTTTGCTTAAAAGAAAATGTATTCTCTCTTTACCTGAGGTTTCAAGTATTGATCTTAAAGAGTCTATCCATTCTTGTGTTTCTTCCGAATCAATATCTTGTATTTTATTATTATCATTCATCTTTTTTATATTTTAGTAATTAAATTGAAAAATACTATATAGTAAAATTAAGCATTATAAAATTTTGGAAACAAACCCTACTATAAAGAACTTAACATTATTATAATCTGAGACCAACCATGTTTAATTAGTAGATCTTTCATGTATCTATAGCCATCTCCATATATTTCATCATTATTATTTTCCATTGATGTTAGATGAATTTTAGCATATTTAGTATTACTTTTAGTATAGATTAAATAATTTCCTAGGTTGCAAAACCCTTCTTCAATTTTATTGTTTAAAATTATAGAATTATCGTTTAGCCATACGTGAAGTAGCTCATGAGCTAAAGTTGCTTTAAATTCTAGTTCAGGTAATCCATTTAATAGGAATATCTCATATTTAAAACTACTTTTTGAGTTTTTATGTGTTTGAGTATAACCTTTTAATTTATTATCTGTTAAAATTCCAATGTGTTTCTTTAATTGATTTAGATTGACTATTGATATAGAAATATTTTCTGGAGTAATATCTATACCAACATCAGATAATTGTAATATTACATCATTTAGTGCTTTATAAGATTCAGTGTCATTTTGAATCACACTTGCTTGGCATAAGCTGCATAGTTGTCTTCCATCAGAGTATATATAGCCACCATTTGTTATTTTTTGAGAAATTATTCTTGAACAGGAGTGGCAAAATAAACCTTCGCTTTCATGATGCGAATGAAAAGCATTTCCCCACACATCTATTGAATGTTCTGATTCAATTTTACTTAAGCAAATTGTGCATTTTAGAGTATTTGAAATTAAAAAACTTTTAAATAAAATTAGAAAAAGCAGTATTCTCGATTGATAAAAAAACTTATTCATTCTCATGTCTAATTTAATTATTAATTTATTATTAATTTGTATTAATTTTTCTTCTTTAATTATGAATAAATGATAAGAATTAGATGAGAGTTGCATTTTTAACTGCAGGAGGAATCGCTCCATGTCTTTCAGCATCTTTAGGACGTTTGATTTTTAATTATTCCAGGCAATCTTCAAATGTTACTATGATTGGTTATTTGAATGGCTATAAAGGTTTACTTAAAGGACAATCAATCTCTATAGGATCTGATGCTATTGAAAACATTGAGACTTTGTATGAATTTGGTGGATCTCCTCTTGGAAATAGTCGAGTGAAGTTGACTAATATTGATGATTGCTTAAATAATGGATATATAAAAAAGGGGCAAGAACCACTTAAGGTTGCAGCTGATCAGTTGGTAGAGGATGAAGTTGATGTTTTGCATACAATAGGTGGTGACGATACAAATACTGCAGCAGGTGATCTAGTTAGTTATCTTTCTAAAAACAATTATAATTTAACAGTCGTTGGATTACCCAAAACTATTGATAACGATGTATTTCCCATTAAACAAACCTTAGGTGCTGCTACAGCTGCGGAGCAAGGAGCGATATTTTTTGAAAATGTAGTTAATGAAAATACAACAAGTTCAAGACAGCTAATTATACATGAAGTTATGGGTAGGAATTGTGGGTGGCTTACAGCTACAACAGCTCAAAAGTATAGGAGTAAAGTTTTGAATAAAACATTCCTACCTTCTCTATTGGTTTCAAGAGAACGTTGGGATTTAGATGCAATTTATATACCTGAAATGAACATTGATTTTGAAAAAGAATATATACGTTTAAAGAGTCAAATGGATAAAAAAGATTGTGTTAATATCTTTTTAAGTGAAGGTGCTGGAATAGAAAATATATTAAATGAAATGAGTGATTCTGGTTATAAAATATCTAAGGATGCTTTTGGACACGTACGACTGGATGAAATTAATCCGGGTAAATGGTTTGCAGAAATTTTTTATAAAAAATTAAATGCAGATAAAGTATTAGTACAAAAAAGTGGATATTTTGCAAGATCTGCAAATTCTAATAAAGAAGATTTGAGTCTAATTTTTAAAACTGTAGACTTCGCTATTAAGTGTGCTCTTAATAGAACTTCAGGAGTGGTAGGTATTGATGAAAATAATGGTAAAATGGGTTGCATTGCTTTTAATCGAATTAGAGGTGGTAAACCCTTTGATTTTAAAGTAGATTGGTTCCAGAAAATGCTAAAAGAGATAGGGCAAATTTAATTTAGGAAAGGATGATATGGATAAAGATTTTTTACGAAGTACAGCAATTGAAATGGTACAAAAAGGGAAAGGTATATTAGCTGCAGATGAAAGTAATCCTACATGTGCTAAAAGATTTGAGAGTATTGGTGTTGAGTCTACTGAACTTAATAGAAATAAATATAGGGATATGCTATTAACAACTCCTGATATAGAGAAGTTTATTAGCGGTGTTATTTTATTTGATGAAACATTGAGACAGTCAACAATCAAAGATCAAATTTTATATTCTGATTTTTTAAAAAAACTTGGGATTTTAGTTGGGATAAAAGTAGATAAAGGAGCGAAGGTTTTAGCCTCACATAATAGAGAGAAAGTAACAGAAGGCTTAGATAATTTAAGAGAAAGACTAGATGATTATTATATTTTAGGGGCGAGGTTTGCTAAATGGAGAGCTGTAATTACAATTGGGGAAGGAATACCTACGGAAACTTGTATGCATGTAAATGCACATGCATTAGCTAGATATGCAGCATTGTGCCAGGAAGCAAATATTGTTCCAATAGTTGAGCCTGAAGTACTCATGGATGGATCTCATAGCATTGATTTATGCTATGACATATCATATAAAGCATTTTCCAAGGTTTTTGAAGAACTTAATAAACAAAATGTCTACTTGGAAGGAATTGTGTTAAAACCTAATATGATTGTATCTGGTACTAATTGTAGTGAACAAGCTAGTATTGAAGAAGTTGCAGAGCGAACTATAGAATGCCTAAAGGCTACTGTGCCTGAAGATGTGCCAGGATGCGCTTTCTTATCTGGAGGGCAGAGTAATCAAGATGCAACTATGCATTTAAATATGTTAAATTTAAAATATTCATCAGAATTGCCATGGAATTTAACGTTTTCATATGGAAGAGCTTTACAGTCTTCAGCTTTAAATAAGTGGTTGGGTAAAGATGATAATATAAATGATGCGCAATTAGAGTTTTATAAAAGAGCTAAGTTGAATTCTCTTGCATCTCAAGGAATATATTCTGAAACTATGGAAGTTTAATTCAAGCTGAAAAGATTTTTAATTGATGTATTTGTCTTGCTGATCCTTTAATTATTTCAATTTGACCTATAGGCATAAATAAATGTTCACCTTTATTAGGAATACGCCCTAATTCAGTAATTATATAACCTCCGATAGTTTCATAATTTCCTTCAGGAATCATATTGCCATATTTAGCATTAAATTCTTTCCAGCTTGTTCGCGCGTCAACAATAATAGAGCCGTCATTGAATTTTTCACTTTTTTGACTCTCATTATCAAATTCATCTTCAAATTCTCCAAACAGCTCTTCAAAAACATCTTCCGCAGTAATTAACCCAGTAGAACCTCCATGTTCATCTAGAATAATAGCGATTGCATGGTGAGCTGATTTAAATTCTGTCAATACATCCATGAGAGGTTTTGTAAATGGAATGAATAAAATTGGCTTGATAACATCATCTAAGTTTTTGGGTGAATGAAAAAGGTCGTATAAATATATTACACCTATAATATTATCTAAATTTTTTTCATATACAGGAAGTTTAGAATGGCCAGAGTCAATAAATGCATGTAATGCTTCTTCTAATGAGGAATTGTTAGAAATGGCAGATATTTCAGTTCTCGGTGTCATTACTTTTACAACCTTGCTCTCTCTAAAGTCGAATACGTTAGAAATCAATTCTTTTTGATCATCTTCAATTGCATCTGGATCATCTACTTGTTCATAAGCATGTTGAATATCATCTCTCTTATCATCAATATGGTCATTAGTCTTATTTATTTGGTTTGAAATATTTACCCAAGTAGTTTTTCGCAATATAAAAATAGCAGGATAAAAAATAAGGTACGAAAGTTTTAAAAATGGTGATAAAAATATTAGACCATAATTAGCATATCTTTGCATTATTGACTTAGGAAGAATCTCTCCAAAAATTAAAATTATAATTGCAATTGGGAGAAAAATAAATTTTTCGGAAATAGAACTAGATCTTAGTAAATAAACAGTTGCAAATGATGTCGCTAAAATATTTGATAGATTTGTTCCTATTAAAATAACTGATAAGTATTCAGATTTTAAACTGATGATAGATGATGCCCAGTGAGCAAAGTTTTTTTTCTGTTTTTCCCATACATCTAGCTGGAGAGAATTTGATGCCAATAGCGCTATCTCAGAGCTAGAATAAATTATTGAGAAAATGAGCCCTAAAAGAGCTAAGTTTAAGTCAAGCATGTTGATTGAAAATAAAATATATTTTTAAAGTTAGACTTTTTTATATTTATAAACAAAGGGAAAGCCTATGTATTATGAAAAAATTACTGAAAAACATAATTTAAAATCTAAAGATATAGATCAAAAGTCTGTATTGGAAATTGTTGAAATAATAAATAATGAAGATAAGCTTGTTGCTGAAGCAGTAGAAAAATCTTTGGATAGTATTACATGTTTTATTAAAGTTGTAATTGAAAAAATTAAAAATGGTGGAAAATTATTTTATTTAGGTTCAGGGACTAGCGGTAGGTTAGGTGTGTTAGACGCTTCAGAATGCCCGCCGACTTTTAGTGTTGAAAGCTCTATGGTTCAAGGCATTATCGCTGGTGGACAAAGTGCTTTAGTGAAATCTATTGAAGGAGCTGAAGATGAAGTAGATGGCGGAAAAAAAGCTATTCTTGATAATAAAATTAATAATAAAGATATTGTTTTAGGTATATCTGCTAGTGGAAATACTCCGTTTGTACTCGGAGGATTAGAAAAAGCTCAAGAAATAGGTGCTACAACTGGATTGCTGTCATGTAATAAGGTGAAAAAAAATCATTATATTAATTATTCTATTTCTATTTTAGTTGGTCCTGAAATTATTGCGGGTTCAACTAGGATGAAAGCTGGAACTGCTACAAAAATGGTTTTAAATATGATTTCAACTACTATGATGATTCGCATTAATAAAACTTATGATAACTTAATGGTGGACTTGAAAGCTTCTAATTCTAAATTATGGAATCGAGCGTGTCATATATTAGAGTTAGTGATAGGCTTGAATAAACAAGATGCTTTGAAATTATTAAAAAAAGCAGATGGTGAAGTTAAAACAGCTATATTAATGTCAAAGTTAGAGATAGATAAAATAAATGCTAGAGATATATTAAAAGAAAATGAAGGATCTTTACGATCTTCTTTTCAAGTAAAAAATGATAAAGATTATTATAAATAATTTGAATAGTATCTTTGTATAGTGTTAAATTTTTCAATCAATTTTCCTTTAAATCTTACCGAGAGTTAGAAAAGGATTGAGACACATACTTCCTCTCTACAGTTTTTCAGGTAATAATTAATTATGAATAAAATTAAAGCTAAATTATCTGGAGAAACAGAAATCGCAAGAACTTTAACAAGACTTGCGCATGAAATAATTGAAAGAAATACAGATTTAGAAAAGTTAGCTATAATAGGTATACGAACTAGGGGGGATGTTTTAGCAAAACGTATCCATATACTTATTGAAGAAATTGCAAAAGTTAAAATTCCCATTGGAACATTAGATGTGTCTTTTCATAGAGATGATTTTAGAACTAATTTAGGTTCTCCAAAAGTAGGTTCTTCAAAAATTTTATTTGAAATAGATGGTAGAAATATTATACTGATAGATGATGTCTTATATACTGGAAGAACTATTCGTGCAGCTATGGATGAAGTATTTACATATGGAAGGCCAGACTCAATTCAGTTAGGTGTATTGATAGATAGAGGGCATAAAGAACTTCCAATTAGATCAGATTATGTAGGTAAGAATTCTCCTACTTCTTTAAATGAACATATTTATGTTCATGTAAAAGAAGTTGATGATGAAGATGCTGTACTTCTTATTGAGCATAAGGACTTTTAAGTTATGGGCTCTCTTAAAAATAAACATCTGCTAGGTCTAGAGTTTACTCCTAAGGAAGATATAGAAAAGTTAATTCAAACAGGATTTACATTTAGAGAAGTATTAGATCGTCCTATAAAAAAAGTTCCTTCTTTAACTGGAAAAAATATTGTGAATTTATTTTTTGAAAATTCTACAAGAACTAGGATATCATTCGAGCTAGCTGAAAAGAGACTTTCAGCTGATGTTACTAATTTTTCTGCAAGTTCTTCAAGTGTAAGTAAAGGCGAAAGTCTGAAGGATACCGTTCAAAATATACATGCGATGAAAATGGATTGTGCCGTTATGCGACACCCTGTTCCTGGTTCGTGTTTAAATTTGAGTAAATTTGTAGATTCAGTAATTATAAATGCTGGAGATGGTACTCATGAACATCCTACTCAAGCTTTATTAGATATGATGAGTATTTATGAAAAATTTGGTAAAATAAAGGGCCTAAATATTGCTATTGTTGGAGATATTTTGCATAGTAGAGTTGCTCTATCTAATATTTATGGACTGATTAAAATGGGCGCGGATGTTACTTTGTGTGGCCCTCCTCATTTGATACCGAGAGGAATTAGTGATTTAGGTGTATCAGTTAATTATGATATAGATGAGGTTATTGATTGGGCAGATGCTATTAATGTTTTAAGAATTCAAAGAGAGAGAATGGGTGTTGGTATAATTCCTTCTATTCGTGAATATAGAGATTTTTTTGGCCTTTCTTTTGAAAGATTAGCTAAGCATAAGAAGGAAATAGTTGTTATGCATCCTGGGCCTATGAATAGAGGTGTAGAAATCGATAGCTCTGTAGCAGATAGTGATCAAGCAATAATCTTGGATCAGGTGTTAAATGGAGTGGCAATTAGAATGAGTATCCTTTATTTATTGTTAGGTCAAGAAAAGGGTTTAGAAAGTGAAAAATAAAGATTTATTTTTTTTAGAAGATGGCTCTATTTATGATCCTTGTAAAGGGAAAAGTTTATTAGGTTCAATAATAATTAAAGATGGTATTGTTAAAGAGATTGGTGACATTTCTTGTCCTGAAAATGCTCAAAAAATCAACTGTCGCGGTAAAATTATTGCTCCTGGATTTATAGATATACATGCTCACTTTAGAGAGCCTGGGAGAGAAGATAAGGAGACATTAGAAACTGGAGCTAATGCTGCATTTTCAGGAGGATTTACAAGAGTTTGTGTTATGCCCAACACTAGTCCTCCTTTAGATTCACCTGAAGCAATAAATTTTATAGTTGAAAAATCAAAGAATTTACCAATTAAAATATTGCCAATTGGCACAATAACCATTGGCCAGAAAGGTCATGAGCTGTCTGAATTTGGTGAAATGGCTAAATCTGGAGCGATAGCAGTTTCAGATGATGGTTTGCCAGTACAAAATGGTCAAGTATTAAGAAATGCTCTTGAATATTCTAAAAAATATTCACTTCCTGTAATTAACCACGCTGAAGATGTATTTTTAAGAAACGATGGAGTGATTAATGAAAATTCTCTTTCAACACGTCTTGGCCTTCCAGGCAATCCTGATATATCAGAATCTGTGATGGTTCATAGAGATTTAGAGATTGCAGAATATACATCTGGTAGAATACATGTGCCTCATGTAACAACGAAGCGTTCTGTCCAACTTATTAGAAGGTATAAAGAAATGGGTGTCAATGTAACTGCTGAAGTTACTCCGCATCATATAGGTCTTACAGAAAATTTTTTAGAAAATTATGATACAAATTTTAAAGTTGCTCCTCCATTGAGAACTGAAGAAGATAGAATCTCGTTAATTGAAGGGCTTAAAGATGGAATCATAGATTGTATTGCAACAGACCATGCCCCGCATACAATAGAAGATAAGGAAATGGACTTTATTCACTCTCCATGTGGAATGATTGGTCTGGAATCAGCATTTGGATTAAGTCATACAGTGCTTAGTTCTGAAAAAGTTTCTACTGAAAAAATTATTGACTGGTTTACAAAAGCTCCTGCTGATGTTATGGGATTGGATCTAGAGCCGTTCAAAATTAATAATCCTGCAGAAATTGTAGTTATAGATCCAATGTATAAGTGGACTTTTGGTATGTCGGATATAAAATCTAAATCTAAAAATAGTCCAATGATTGGCATGGACTTCGTCGGTAAAGTCATTGGTGTTATGTCAAAAAATAATTTATCGGGCAATCTGTTTGAATATAGCTTGACTAAGTAAAATAAATCCCCTTATTTTTATAGGCTATATTAGAAGCATAAATTAACATTTCGTATTTAAGGATAATAATGGAAACAACATCAATATGTAAAAATGATATAAGTCGTGATTGGTTTATCATTGATGCAGAAGGCCAAACGTTAGGGCGGCTTGCAAGTGAAGTAGCGCAAATTATTAGAGGTAAGAAAAAGACATATTTTACACCTCATATGGATATGGGTGACTTCGTAGTAATAATAAATGCTGAAAAAATAAAGGTTACTGGTAATAAAGAAGAGGCAAAAACCTATTTTAGACATTCAGGTTTTCCTGGTGGTGTGACGCAGATTAGTTTAAAGAAAGTTAGACAGGATTACCCCGAAAGAATTATTACAAATGCAGTTAAGGGTATGCTCCCTCATAATAGACTTGGAAGGCAGCTGCTTACACATCTAAAAGTTTACAAGGGCTCTGATCATCCTCATACAGCTCAATTACCAAAAACAATTACGTTTAATTAAGGATCAATAAATGTTGAAAAAAAGTGATAGTTGGACAGCTCTAGGAAGAAGGAAATCTTCAATTGCTAGAATAAAAATGGAAGGTGGTAAAGGTGTTTTTACTGTAAACAGAAAGCCTGTTGATAGTTATTTTGGAAGAGAAACTCTAAATATGGTGATAGGACAGCCATTAGAATTGCTTGAACTATCTGGTAAATTTAACATTACAGTTAATGTAACTGGTGGCGGATTATCTGGTCAAGCAGGTGCAATACGTTTAGCTATTGCTCGATGTATTGAAAAAATCAACCCTGATCATAGGTCAGCACTTAAACAGGCAGGAATGCTGACTAGAGATAGTAGAGAGGTTGAGCGTAAAAAATATGGTCAACCTGGTGCAAGAAAAAAATTCCAATTTTCAAAAAGATAAGATTTTAAAGAAAGGATTTATGAATCAACTAACCGTAGAAGAATTAATTAAAGCTGGTGCCCATTTTGGACATCCAACGCATCGTTGGAATCCTAATTATAAAGATTATATAACTATGAAGAAAAATGGTGTATATATAATTGATATGGAGAAAACTAGCCAATGTATGATTAGGGCTGCTAAAGAAATTACTCGAATAGTAGGAGATGGAGGTAATGTTCTATTTGTTGGTACAAAAAAACAAGCTAAAGATTCTGTCCAGCAAGCAGCTGATAGGTGTAGTATGTACTACATAGTTGAAAGATGGCTTGGAGGAACTTTAACTAATTATGGAACTATTAAAAAAAGTATTAAGCGTCTGTTGGTTTTAGAAAAAGAGTCTTCAGAAATTTATGCTAATTTAACTAAAAAAGAATTAAGCATGCTTGAAAGAGAGCGAATAAAATTAGCTGATCTTCATAGAGGTATTAAAGATATGAAACATTTGCCAAGAGCCTTGTTTTTTGTTGATGGCATGCAGGAAAGGATAGCTATTTCAGAGGCTATAAATCTTGGTATACCTACTTTTGGCATTGTTGATAGCAATACAGATCCTAGACATATTGATTTCCCAATTCCTGCAAATGACGATTCTATGAAGACTATTAGTTTAATTGTAAACTACATAGCAGATACTATCATTGAGGCGACTGGTGGTGTTGCTCAAATGGATGAAGTTAAAATTGATGAGAATTTGCCTGAATCTGAATTGGCTAATGAATCTGATAAAAATGCAAAATCTAAATCAAGCAATGATTCTAAAGATGCTGAAAATCTTGATCAAGTTCAAACTGAAAATTAGGAGCTAGTTAAATAAATGTCTACAATATCTGCATCGGTAGTAAAAGAATTAAGAGAAATGTCAGGAGCTGGAATGATGGATTGTAAAAAAGCTCTAACTGAAGCTTCTGGAGATCTTGAAAAAGCTATTGATATTTTACGTAAAACTGGTATAGCTAAAGCTAGAAAAAAATCTGGAAGATCTGCAAAAGAGGGTTTGATATTTCCATATATTCATCCAGGTTCTAAATTAGGTGTTTTATTAGAGCTAAATTGTGAAACAGATTTTGTAGCAAATACTGATGATTTTAAAAATTTATGCAAGGATATATCAATGCATATTGCGGCATCATTGCCGATGGCTGTTTCTAGAGATGAAATCCCAAATAGTGTATTGGAAAGAGAGAAAGAGATATATGCTGATCAGGCAAGACAAAGTGGTAAGCCTGATGAAATAATTGAAAAAATGATTGAAGGAAGATTAAATAAATTTTTTCAGGAAAGTGTTCTGTTAGAGCAAACATTTGTTAAAGATCCTGATAAAACAGTTAATGATTTGATAACCGATGCAGTTGCAAAGCTAGGAGAAAATATTGTTATAAGTAGATTTTCTCGATTCCAACTTGGAGAAAAAGTTACTTCAGTATCATCTGAAGAATAAATATATTATAATTTGAATTACCCCAAATTCAATCGAATACTCTTAAAGCTTAGTGGAGAAATTCTTGCTGGTAATAAGGGCTATGGTATTGATCCAGAAATTACTCAAAGCTTAGCTTTAAAAATTAAAGAAGTCTCAAATAAAGGTATTGAAGTTGGAATAGTTATTGGTGGTGGAAATATCTTTAGAGGTATATCAGCAGATTCTAAGGGCTTAGATAGGGTTCCAGGTGACTATATAGGAATGATGGCTACAATAATGAACTCAGTTGCGTTGCAATCAGCTTTAGAGGGCCTTGATTGTGATACTCGTGTTATGTCTGCTTTATCCATTACCCAATTAGCAGAACCTTATATTCGCAGAAAAGGTATTCGGCATCTTGAAAAAGGTCGAATTGTTATATTTGCTGGAGGTACAGGTAATCCATATTTTAGTACAGATACAGCTGCAGCTTTACGTGCAATAGAAATTAATGCAGATATTATAATTAAAGGTACCAAGGTTGATGGTGTGTATACTGAAGATCCAGAAAAAAATCCAAGCGCAACTAAATATGATTCCTTGACCTTTAAAGAAGTGATTGAAAAAGAATTAAGGGTAATGGACTTAACTGCAATTACTTTATGTAAGGAAAATAATCTACCAATAATTATATTTGATATAAAAAGTAAAACTGGTTTACTAGATATAATAAATTCAGAACCAATTGGTACAACAGTATCTTAAAAAGGAGTAATTTATATGATAAATGATTTATTTAAAGATGCAAAAAATAGAATGAATAAAGCTATTGATTTTCATAGAAATGAGGTCGCTTCTATTAGAACGGGACGTGCTTCTTCCAATATTTTAGATTCAATTAAGGTAGATTATTATGGAACTCCTACTCCACTAAATAATATAGCTCATGTAACAGTTCCAGAGGGCCAGTTAGTTGTTGTTCAGCCTTTTGATCCTGGTAGTTTAGAATTTATTGAAAAGGCAATCCTCTCATCAGATGTTGGGCTTACTCCAAATAATGATGGTGCTGTAATACGACTAAATATTCCTTCACTAACTGAAGAAAGAAGAAAAGAGTTGGTTAAAAATGTTCATAGAATTGTTGAAGACGGGAAAGTGGCAATTAGAAATATTAGAAGAGATATAAATGATATTTTGAAAAAAAGTGAAAAAGATAATGAGCTTTCAGAAGATAACTTAAAAAGAGCTTCAGATAATATTCAAGAAATGACGGATGAACATATTAAAATATTAAATGAAATTCAAGAAGCAAAAGAAAAAGTAATATTTGAGTAGGTATTTAAAAAATAATAAATTTTTTTTTAATTTAAATATTTTTTTGCTACAGATTTAGCTGCAATTATCTCTTTATCTTCAAGGTTTAAT
>MDSW01165398.1_pt1 | contig 27556 bp, 29 predicted proteins | sample 811171 | NCBI WGS metagenome assembly MDSW01 (sample SAMN05326641, study PRJNA326480) | marine metagenome | isolation source: seawater | place: Atlantic Ocean: North West | collected 2012 | reverse complement strand
TCCGTCAATAACCTTAAATTCATATCCAGGTGTTATATATAAATCAGCCTCCCCTGAAAAGCTTTCAGTATATTCCTTTGAGGCATAGTCCTCTAGTGCTCTTGTAACAGTTGTGCCTACTGCATAAACTTTTTTGTCATTTTTTTTTGTATCCCTAATTTTTAACATAAGAGATTTATCTATACTACATGATTCAGAGCCAATATCATGGATTTTATAATCATCATTACTAATAGGTTTGAAGGTGTTGTATGTAACATGAAGGGTCAAATAATCGATTTGAACTCCTTTATCCTGCAATTCAGATAATATTCTATTTGTAAAGTGTAGACCTGCTGTTGGTGCAGCAACTGATCCATCTTTTCTAGCATAAACTGTCTGATATCTATTTTTATCATCGATAGTGGCCTCTCTTTTAATATACTTTGGAAGCGGAACTTCTCCAAAACTAGTAAAATATTTCATTGGATTAACTTTACATGATAAAGTGATATAGTTTTTTTCAACTTTCTCAACAATGAAAAAGCTCTTCTCATTAATAAATAATTTTGAGTTTATTGCAATTTTTCTTGATGATTTAAAAATACATTGTATTGATAAATTTGAGATAAATTTATGAAACAAAATTTCAACATTACCCCCTGATTCTTTTTTAAGGAATAGTCTACCAGGTAATACCTTTGTATCATTCAATATGAGTAGGTCGCCCTCATTTAGAAAGTTATATAAATTAGAAAATGTAGAATGTTGTAAATTATCATTTTGATTATCATATACCATTAATTTAGCCTGCTCTCTTCTAGTTCTGGGCTGAGTAGCGATTAGTCTATCAGGAAGGTAATAGTCAAAAAGTTTGATACTGCTTTTCATAGAGTTGAAATTTAAACCCTGATTATTGCAAATTTAGAGGAAATTTGATACAAAACTGTATGGGTCTTATAAAAAATTTTCCACATGACGGTATAGTGACAATAAACAGGGTCATACTAAAGGATGGCCGTACCCTTGATGAATTACAAGAAAGAGTAGCTTTAATGTGTGAGAATGTAAAAACGTATCACTCAGAAACTGGATTCATTGGCGGCATGGTGGTCCTAAACAGTGGGCAAATATCCAATGAAGGGAGTAATGTGGGTAAAGCTCTCGAGAGTAATCTGAAAGATAAAGAGGCTCTTATAATTACATACTGGAAATCATATGAAGATCATGAGAATTCTCATAAGAGTGATACTTTTCAACCTCTATTCCAGAAAGTGATAGATCTATGCGAAAATGGAAATGAGGAAATAGTTTACGATATGTTATGGCAAGGGGAAGCTTACACTCCCGAAATGGCCAAAATGGCTCAATCTGCTAAAGAAAAAAACAGTTAGACAATTGGGGGGTTTTTTTTGTTAGTTCGTTTGTGCCTACCCCCAATTAATTTATGTTTTTTCAATTTTTCATCTAATTCTTCGAGTGTAGTATCTTCTAGTCTAATATTTCTTGAGAGAGATATCTGTTTGTAGACATAAAATACAGCTATAATCACAAAAATTATGATTAGTAAATATGTTATATAATCCATTATGTATCTATACTACCATAGAAATTATATATTATGCCACTGTGGTGGAATTGGTAGACACGAGGGACTCAAAATCCCTTTTTCGCAAGAGAGTATCGGTTCGAGTCCGATCAGTGGTATCACATAGATATTGTGGATTAAGTTAAATGAAAAAAAATATAGTCTGTGGAATTGGTAATGCATTAGTCGACAGTGAATACAAAGTTTCTGATGAGGAACTGGAAAGATTAAAGTTGTCAAAAGGTTGTATGGAACTTAATGACTCAAAAAACCATATTAAATTATCTAAAAGTCTTTGTGAAGAACATGGTGTTGTCAAAATGATGCCAGGAGGTTCTGTTGCAAACTCACTCTATACGCTTACACAATTTGGATTAAATGTTTCATTCATTGGGAAAGTATCAAGTGATACAACTGGAAACTATTTTATAGATTCACTAAAGAATATTGGAATGGGATTAAATATTAACCAAGTTGATAATGGAATTTCAGGTGAATGTCTCGTCTTAATTACACCAGATCATGAGAGGACCATGTATACTCATCTCGGTGTATCTTCAGATTTATGTCTGGATGATATAGATATTAATGTTATAAAAAGTTTTGAATATTTATTGATTGAAGGTTATCTAGTAACATCAACTGAAACGAAAAAAGTAGCAAGTTATTCGCTTGATGTAGCAACTGATAATAAGGTAAAGAAGATTATTACGTTATCGGATCCTAATGTAATTAATTTCTTTAAGAATGATATGTTAGATTTAATAAGCAAACGCTTTGATATTATTTTTTGCAACAAACAAGAAGCCCTTAATATATCAGATGCTAAAAATATTGATGATGCGATCGATTTTCTGAAACAATATTCAGAAGAGATTATAATAACTTGTGGAAGTGATGGAGCTTATGCATATTACGATGGTGATACTTTCCATGAATGCTCAGAAGCGGTCTCTCCAGTTGATTTAACAGGCGCGGGTGATATGTTTTTAGCTGCTTATTTATATGCAAAGTTTAATAAAAAAAATATTTCAGAGTGTCTTGTGTTTGCAAATAGATGTGCAGGAGTGATAATACAAAAATATGGAGCTAAACTAGATAACGATAATTCTTATAAAGAACTACATTCAAAATTATAAAACTTTCATGATTTCTTGAATCACATTATTAGGACTAATGCTATTAGTAATGCTTCTCCCAATTACTAGATAGCTAGAACCTAATTCAATTGCAGTCTCTGGTTTAATTATCTTAGCATGATCATGACTATCATTATCAATTCTTATGCCAGGTGTTACATATATTTTATCTTTATGTTCTAGTACCTCTATATCATAAGGTGAACAAACAAATCCATCAAGATCAGCTTCAATTGCGAATTTTTTAAATTTAGCTAGCTGTTGCTGTCTTGTGCACCCATATATCTGTAGACAATCATCATCAGATAGGCTTGTTAATACTGTGACACCAATTAACTTACAAGAGGATTGGCACTCAATTTTTGCTTTCTGAGCTGCTAATGACATATTTATACCACCACTAAGGTGTATATTAATCATCCAAACATCCATCGACATGGCAGATATACATGCTTTGTAAACTGTTGTAGGAATATCATGAAATTTAAGATCTAAGAAAACTTCAAATCCTCTAGCTTGAATATCTCTAACGATTTTAGGTCCATATTTCGTAAACAACTCCTTACCTATCTTGATTCGACAAAGGTTTGAATCTATATTGTCAGAGAGTTTCAATGCATCGTTGATATCATTATAGTCCAAAGCAACAATAATTTTTTTCGAATCAACCATCAATAGATACCCTTTCATCTATTGTATTTGGATTTATGGTCTCCCAACTATTACAAGATGGGCATTGCCAAATATGACTCTTCGAAGTGTAACCACAATTACTGCAGCTAAAAGAAAGATAGTTGTCTTTAATCATCGTGAGTAATTCTGTATTAAATGAATTTTCTTCTGTCTTGTTGAGATATAAATTATCATAAATTCTCGTAAAGATATTATCACTTATTTTTGTTGTATATTCCTTAGGGGCTTCAAAATTATTGTAATTAAACATAAACTCATATAATACAGGTGAAAAATAATCTGGACTGGATTCACTTAGAATCATATCATAAATCATTTTATCTAATGATTTATCTCGATGAGAACTTGAAAGATCTATAATTTCATTAGCTGATATCAAGAGAAATTTTGGGTCACTTTCAATTAAGATTTTAAGATAATCGAATGCTAAGGTAGAATTTGAATGAAGATTAAGTTCAAAGAGTAACTTATAGGCACGACTGCAACTATCATTGACGTCTATTGATTTTTTTAAAACTGTGATAGCTTTGTTCAATTGATTATCATTATTATAATCAATAGCTTTTTCACAATAGTATTGTGCGATAAGGATATCCCTAGATGTATTTCTTATGGTGTTTTTCTTGAGTGTCTTACTAAAACTAATCGCTTTATCCCAATCTTTAGATAATTCATAAGTTAGCAATAAATACTCGTTGCATGAATCTTGATAAGACTTATTGTCTTTCAAATTTAAAAGTATTTTCTCAGACTTATCATAAAGGCCTGCTGAAAAGAAATCTTTAGACAGCTCATAAAGAGATTGATTTTTAATGCTTTTATCCAAATTAGGTCTAGAGAGTAAATTTTGATGGATTAAAATAGCTTTATCAAATTCTCCTCTCCTTCGATAGACGCCACCAAGTGCAAGATGTGTCTCTATTGTTGAACTATCAACATCAATTAAATCAGTGAATATTTTTAAAGCTTTGTCATCCTCGTTATTTAACAGATAATTTAAACCTCTATAGTATTCTGAGCTCAAGATATTTTTTGAAGAAGTATCAGATTTAGGTGATTTATAAAAATAAACTATTGTAAGTATTACAACTATTACAATAATTAAAAGTTCAATCATTCAGTTCCATCTCTCAATGGATTTCTTCTTAAATTGTCGAGCTCTTCTCTATTGTTTTCTAATGCTATCCTCATCTCACGAGCTCTTCTTTTATAAACAAAAACGGTGCTGATAAGATAAATAATTGTTGTAATAACTCCTGCAATAAATGAGTAGAGAATCACAAGTGAAAGTGGTATGTCATAAATCTTTAGATAAAGATTTATCGTCGTCTGATCAACATTATATGTTGCTATCACAACAGCTATAATGACAATAATCAGAGTAAAAATTAGAAAAAATAATCTTCCCATGAGTGTATTCTAAAGTAATTTTATTAAAATCAATAGATTAAATATTATTAACTCTTGATTTAAGCTCTTTACTCGGTTTGAAATGAACTGTGTTTCTTCTCTCCAGTGCTATCTTCTCCCCTGTTTTTGGGTTTCTAGCTAGGCGTGATGGATGAGTGTGTAAGCAAAATGTACCAAAACCCCTTATTTCAATTCGTTCACCACGATATAAATTAGAGCTCATGTAATCGATAATTTTTTTTATTGAATATTCAATATCTGAGTGGTTGAGATTATTTGTTTTTGATACTAAGTTAATTATATCTGATTTATTCACTATCATCTTGCAATGTACAGATAACTTGAAAATTTTTCTTATCAATAGACTTTATAATGCATTTTATGTTTTGTGATATTTTCAGTGTTTCATTTTCAAGAATATCTTTAAGTTCTTTTTGTAGAAGCTTAAGAGAGGCTGTAATGTTATTATCAATTTTCATATATACCCCTGTTTCAGATACACTTACTATTTCTGCATCAATAGCTAGTCCTGGCTCTAATTTTTCTGTTAGTTTATCAAAATTGGATTCTGAAAATTGTTTTAGTCCAAGTGATATTCTCTCTCTGTCTGAATCAATAGATAAAACAATCGATTCTATTGTGTCACCTTTCTTATATGATCTTATGAATTCTTCAGGTTTTCCTATGTTTGTAACATCAGAGATATGAATTAACCCATCAATTCCGCCATCAAGACCAACAAAAATTCCAAAGTCAGTAATAGATTTAATCTCACTTTTTATAATGTCACCTTTTTCATGCAGTGATGAAAATTCAGACCATGGGTTGGGCAGGCATTGTTTATAGCTTAACGAGAGTCTTCTCTTGTCTTCATCTATTTCTATAACTTTGACGTTAATAATGTCACCTAAGTTTAAAACTTTCTTAGGGCTAATATTTTTATTAGTCCAATCTAATTCTGATGTTCTGATTAAACCTTCTATGTTTTCGCCCAGATCAACAAAAACGCCATAATCTGCTATATTTACAACTTTGCTTTCATAGACTTCATTAAGTTTAATATTACCATCAACTTTTTCCCATGGATCTTCTGTGAGTTGTTTCATACCTAAACTGACTCTATTTTTTTCTTCGTCATACTTAAGAACTGAAACCTCAATTTCATCACCAACATTAAGAATTTCTTGAGGATGATTAATTCTTTTCCAAGATATATCTGTAATATGCAGCAAACCATCAATACCACCTAAATCAATAAAGGCTCCATAGTCCGTTAGATTTTTTACAAAACCTTTTGTTGTATTACCTTCAGCATACTTTTCTTTGATTTCATCTGAGCTAGCTGTTTGATCTAATAGAACAGCTTTCCTGGATAAGACAATATTATTACGTACTTTATCCATTTTTATTATTTTAAAATCAAGAGTTTTACCCTCTAGGTAGTCAGTTTCTTTTGTTGGGCGTACGTCAACCAATGAACCAGGAAGAAATGCTTTTACGTCCATTAATTCAACAGTGAAACCCCCTTTCACTTTCCCACAAACCTTACCAGTTACAATTTCTTGATTATTAAGATAATTTTCAAGAGTTGACCATACCTTTTTTCTCTTGGCTTTTTCACGTGAGAGTATAGTCTCGCCATATCCATCTTCAACAAGGTCTAATGTAACCTCGACAATATCACCAATTGATACTTCAAGCTCACCGTTAGAATTCATAAATTGATTTTTAGGAATTATGCCCTCTGATTTTAAGCCAGCATTTGTAATTACAAAATCATTTTTTATATCTATAACCTTAGCAGGAATTATTTCTCCAGGAGTCATATTTAGCTGAGAAATATTGGTTTCTAGTAGCTGTTCAAATTCAGATTGTGTTGTCATATATTATATTTAATTAATTTTATGTAATAGTATACAAATTTAATATTTTATCAACAATTGCATCAGGTTTTAATTCAGAAGTATCTATTATTTCGGCATTATCTGGTATTTTAAGAGGTGATATAGTGCGATTAATATCACTTTCGTCTCTATCGCTGAGAGAATTTAATACATCTTCAAAATTAATAGACTGACCTTTTTCTATAAGCTCATTATACCTTCGTTTAGCTCTTATTTCTATTGAGGCGTTGATGTATAGTTTTAATACTGCATCAGGAAAGACTTCTGTACCCATATCTCTTCCGTTAGCAATTAATCCAGGGCCTTGAAGACATGAGTGTTGAATTTTTAACATACACTCCCTTACTCTAGGAATTTTAGAGACAATAGAAGCGTTTCTACCAGCTATTTCGTCATATAGAAGATGATCAATTTTATTTTTTTTATAATAGATTTCATATTCAAAAGTATTGGGATTTGTCTTCAGCTCGATACAAGAGATAAGTTGACTAATATTTGATGGATTAGTCAAAGATTGATTATTTTTCGAGAGAATATATCCTGCAGATCTGTATAATTTTCCACTATCAAGCAGACTATACCGAAGTTGTTTGGCAAGTAATCTGGATATTGTTGTCTTACCGGATCCACTTGTACCATCAATTGTAATTACATTAATTGAGTTAGGCTTCAAAGATTTCAGCTCCTTGTTCTCTTAGCAAAGATACAAAAGATGGAAATGAAGTTCTTATATTTTTTGTGTTAGTTATTGTCATAGAATGCTCTGAAACCAGGCCTGCTATTGCAAACGACATTGCAATTCTATGATCATCACTGCTGTCTACCTTCCCGCCATGTATTTTACTTCCTGTTATCTTGATTGAATCATTAGTTGACGTAACATCTATTCCAATTGCCCTTAATCCATCTTCCATTGATTTGATTCTGTCACTTTCTTTATATCTTAGCTCTTCGATTCCTTTGATTGTAGAAGTTCCAGAAGCATGTGCACAAGCAATGAATAAAATTGGTAACTCATCTATCAATGAGGGTATAATTTCGCCATCAATATTAATTGATTTCAATTCGGAATGTTTTACTTGAATATCTCCGACTTGTTCGTTAGATATTGTTCTAATATTTGTTATTGTTATGTTAGCACCCATCTCTCTGAGTACAGTAATTATACCCGTTCTATATCTATTAATATTAATATTTTTAAAAGAAAGATTTGATTGATTTACAATTAAAGCTGCAACTATAAAGAAAGCTGCAGATGAAATATCAGATCCAATTTCTATATCTTTAGCAACTAGGTTTTGTCTACCTAGAAATTCAAACGAATTATGCTCTCTTTTAATACGGACGTTGAAATGCTCTAATAAATTCTCAGTGTGATCACGTGTGGGTATTTTCTCAAAAAATTTTGAAATCTCGCCCGTATATAAAGCTGTAAGGATCAGGCATGACTTAACTTGTGCGCTTGCAATCTCTTGAGTATAGTTAAAGACATCTATTGAATCTGATGGATAAATTTGTATCGGCGCCATATAGTTTTCTGACTCAATTCTTGCACCGTTGGCGACTAGTGGTTTAATTACTCTAGCCATAGGTCTCTTTACAATAGATTTATCACCTGTAATTGAAGATTGAAATTTTTGTGCAGAGAGCAATCCTGTTAATAAACGAATTAATGTACCTGAATTTCCGACATCAATTATAGATTTAGGTTTATTTAATCCATACAAGCCTTTACCCACAATCTTAACTTTATCATTATCCAAGTGAATTTCTACTCCAAGGTCTCTCATAGCATTAATTGTTGAAAGACAATCATCAGAATTTAAAAAATTAGAGACAACTAATTCACCCTCAGATAATGATCCAAGGATAATACTTCTGTGTGATATTGATTTATCTCCAGGTATTTTTATTTTTCCAACCAATGGTCTTGATTTATTTACTATAAGATTATTAGAGAGACTCATTGAGTTTTTGCAAGTATATTTTCCAGAAAAGCAATAATTTGTTTTTCTTCAGATGTATTCAATAATGTTTTAAATCTACCCATATTTTCTTGTATATGATTGAGTGATTTTAAAATATTTATTTTATTATTTATAAATATATCAGTCCACATTTTTGGATTACTCTGGCTTAATCTAACATGTTCCCTAATTCCTCCACCCATCAAAAGAGGTAAATTCTCATCAATAACAGATGGAGGAAGTGATTGTATAAAAATATACGCCATTAGATGTGCTATGTGACTAGTTTGTGACATTAATCTATCATGTTTTTTTGAGTCTAAATGATAGGTGGCAGAACCAAGCGACTTCCAAAATTCTCTTAGATTAATATAGTTTGCTCTTGATGATTTATCTTTATCGATAATAAAGACAATTTTATCCTTGAAGATATCACCTTTAAGGCTTTTAATACCCGATTTTTCAGATCCAACCATAGGATGAGAACTGATATAGTTAATTTTAGTTTTTTTAGTCATGCTAATAAGTTTTGAATGAGTTTTTCCTTTTGAACTCGCAATGTTAGTTAACAATGTTTTTTTATTGATGAATAATAATAAACTCTTGATAGTATCAATGTAAGTACTTATAGGATTACACAATATGATCATGTCTGGATGATCCATTGTGCTGTAGTCAACTACAGCATCATTAATAATATTTTTACTGATCGCATATTTTAGAGTACTAGGATCTGTATCATAACCAGAGATTCTCTCTGTGATATTATGTTTTTTTATCGATTTACATAATGATGCACCCATCATACCCAAACCTATTACAAGTATATTTTTATGTTTTTTCATTGTAGAAGCTCTTTATCGCACTTGAAAATTTCTTCATATCATTAGGAGCTCCAAGTGAAACTCTCAGAAACTTTGGTAGTTGATAATTTATAAGTGGCCTTAGAATAATTCCCCTCTTCAAAAGATATTTAAACAACAAATCAGATTTTAAACCAACCTCAAAAGTTAAAAAATTGCAATAAACGCCCAGATAGTTTATTCCTAATTTATTAAATAAGTTCACAAGCATGCTTAATTGATTTTGATTATTTTTTTTACTTTTCTCAATAAATTTAGTGTCGTGTAGTGCAAGTTCAGCAGCTTTTTGAGCGAATAAATTAGTATTAAATGGCTGTTTATATAATTTAATTCTATCTATTATTTTAGAATTAGACACTCCGTAGCCAACTCTAAGTGATGCCAATCCATATATTTTAGAAAATGACCTGGTAACAATTATGTTGTTATACTTCGTGATAAGACTAACAGCGCTTTTGTCAATCTTCGGATCTAGATACTCATAGTATGCCTCGTCGATCACTACTATTATATTTTTAGGTATAGAATCAATAAATTCTTCAATCATAGATAGTTGGATATAGGTACCTGTGGGATTCCCAGGATTCGCAATAAAGATTAACTTAGTTTTTTTTGATATTTTCTTTTTAATGGAATCGAGATCTACGCCGAGGTAGTTTTTGCTGCTTTTATTTCTATCAGGTTTACTTACGATAATCTTAGCATTTTGTAATTTTGATATTATTTGGTACACCAAAAATGAATGTTTAGGTATTATGACTTCTGATGTTTCATTCAAGGTCAGTCTAGTGATAAATTCTAAGATTTCGTTACTTCCATTACCGAGAATGATATTTTTTTCTTTGAGTCTACATCCAAGTTGTTTAGCAATAAGTGCTTGAAGATTCAAGGGTTTGCTATCAGGATATAGATTGATGTTATGTTTCTTTTTAGAGATGTACTTGGACACACTGTCCGATATGAATGGATTTTCATTTGAAGCTAACTTTATAACCTTTTTTAGTTGATATTTTTTTTGTACATCATGAATATTGAATCCGGGCGTATACTTTGTGATATTTTTCATTGTCACTAGTCTATACTCTTTGGATATGACCCTAAAAGTTGAAAGTATATTGAATTTTTTGATACTTTTTCTAAAGCCATGGATATTTTCTTAGTACTAATATGTCCAGAAATATCAATTAGGAATAAATATTCCCAATTCTTATCTTTTGTTGGTATAGACTCAATTTTTGTCATAGATATTTTATTATCCGCTAATATCTGTAATGACTTAGACAAGGCGCCAGATTTATTTTCTAAAGACATCACAAACGAAGTCTTATCATTTTTAGATTCATTTACATTATTATTACCAATAACAATAAAACGAGTGGTATTGTTATGGACGTCGTGAATATTCCTAGCTATAACTTTTAATTTGTAAATCTTACTACATACATCATTAGCAATGCATGCAGAGTTTTTTATTCGTTTTGACTGGATAGCAGCCTGTGCATTGCTGTCAGATGAAATACATAGGGCATTAGGGATATTTTTAGATATCCATTCGTCGCACTGAGATAATGTTTGATTATGTGCATAGATCTTTTTTATATCATTGATAGATTTATGGTTAGACATAAGGCAGTGTCTTATAGGTATGTTCTGTTCGCCACAAATATTAATCTTATATTTAATTAGAAAGTCTAGTGTAGTTTTGATACTACCTTGGTTTGAGTTTTCCACAGGAACCACACCATAGTCACTTGTTTTATTTTTAACATCATTAAAAACATCAAATATATTATTCTTACTGATTTTCGTAATACTTTGACCAAAAATTTTATTAGTAGCAAGTTCACTGTATGTTCCCTCAGGACCTAAAAAAGAAACTGTAAGGTTAGTCTCTAGTGATAAACAGGAAGATATTATCTCTTTGAAGATATTATGAATATGATTATTTGTTAGTGGGCCATTATTGATAGACCTGAGAGACTTTATTATTTGTGATTCTCTATCTGGTCTAAAGATATTAGTATTTTTTGACGATTTTTTAAAATCTGCAATTTCTTTTGCGAGATTTGCTCGTTGATTCAATAATTCAAGAACTTTTTTATCAATTGAATCAATTTTATTACGATATTTTTTTAACATATCTAATCTTCAGTTCGTTCAGTTGATATAGCAGATATTTTCTCATCATCGGACATATCTTGCAAACGAACACCTTGTGTATTTCTATTAATTGTTTTCATGCCTGAAGCAGATATTTTAATAGTCTTTCCTTTGTTAGTAATGAGAATTATAAAGTCATTATTATCTAAATTTACTGCACCTACAACGTAACCATTTCGGTCAGAGGTTTTAATTGAGATAACCCCCTGCCCGCCTCTATTTTGTATATTATACGAATCAACGGAAACTTTATTACCAAATCCATTTTCAGTTACAAAGATAAGTTGGTCAGCATCTACTTTAATTGAGGAGATTATTTTGAAATCCTTATTAAGCTTTATGCCCACAACTCCTTGAGTACCTCTTGAGCGCTCTCTTATTTGAGTTTCCTCAAACATGATCGATTTGCCAGATGATGATGACAATATAATTTTATCAGTACCTGTTGTGTGTAGTGCATTAAATAGATAATCATCATCTTTTAATAAAATTGCTTTTAGTCCACTGTTCCTAACTTTTTTGAAAGCAGCCAAAGATAATCTATTCACCATACCATTTCTTGTTGTTAGAAACAGATAACTGTCTTCATCGAAATTTTTTACTGCAAGTAATGCTGATATAGATTCACCATTTTCTAATGGAAGAATATTGTTGATTGATTTACCTCTTGCTTGTCTACTTGTATCAGGTATATCAAAGACTCTAATAGAAAATGCTTTGCCTTTTGTTGAAAAGCATAAAATAGTATCATGCGTATGTGCACAAACTAGTATTTTCGCTTTGTCGCCTTCCTTAAAATTGGCAGCGTTGATTCCTCTCCCGCCTCTTTTTTGGCTCTTGAACTCTGTGTTAGGCATTCGTTTAACATAGTTAGCCTCTGTTAAGACAACTATAACATCCTCTTTCTTAATCATGTCCTCACGATTGAGCAATCCCTCGTCCTGGGAAATAGATGATTTTCTATCTTCGCCATATATTTTTTTTATCTCATCAAGCTCTCTTATCATTAAATCATTTAATTCAGACGGATTAGATAATATATTTATAAATTCTTTGATAGAGGCTATTGAATCATTATAGTCATTTAGTATCGTATCTTGCTCCAGATTAGTGAGTTTATTTAGTCTCATATCCAAGATGGCCTGCGCCTGATCTAAACTGATTCTGTACGACTTGTTGATCAAACCAATAGAAGCATCAATGCTCATGTAATCTGAGCATTCTTCAAATAGTTTTGATAAAGCCCATTTATTATTTGTTGTAGACCATGATTTTTTTATGATTTTTTGTTTAGCCTCATCTGTAGATTTAGATTTTTTGATAAGGTCAATCATTTCATCAATATTATCCAAAGCAATACTTAAACCCTCGAGAATATGAGCTTTAGCAAATGTCTTGTTGAGGAGATATAGTGTCCTTCTCGTAATTATTTCACGTCGATGTCTAATAAATTCTATTAATGCTTGGGGTACACTAACAGTAGATGGCTCACCATCAACTAAACAGACCATATTTGCAGAAAAAGAAGTTTGAAGGTTTGTCTGCTTATATAGGCTACTCAGGATAACGTCAGGCTGTTCACCTTTTTTCAACTCAATTACTACTCTAAGCCCATCTCTATCGGATTCATCTCTGAGATGACTTATTCCAGAAACTTTTTTGTCTCTGACTAGAATTGCTATTGATTCTATTAGCTTGGCTTTATTGACCTGATATGGAAGCTCATTGATAATGATAGAACATTTATCTTTATTTTGCTCTATAGAATGTTTAGCTCTTATCTTAAATGATCCTCTTCCGGTTTTGATTAGTTGATATATCCCTCCATTGTCTTTAATTTCCGCTGCAGTAGGAAAGTCAGGGCCTTTGAATCCAGACACTTGAATAAATTCATCTATTTGGTCATCATCCGCCAATGACGGTTCTTTAATCAATGCTTTTGCACCATCAATAACCTCGTTTAGATTATGAGGTGGAATATTAGTTGCCATTCCCACAGCGATACCTGACGCACCATTTATTAGTAAGTTGGGAAGTCTTGTAGGTAATACAGCGGGCTCACTCTCAGAACCATCATAGTTAGGGTTGAAATCTACTGTGTTTTTATCTATGTCTGATAATAGCTCATGAGATAGTCTTGACATCCTTACCTCGGTATATCGCATTGCTGCTGGCGAGTCTCCATCAATTGATCCAAAATTTCCTTGACCATCAACAAGTGGATATCTCATAGAAAAAGGTTGTGCCAAACGAACTATTGTATCGTAGACTGCTGTATCACCATGAGGATGATACTTACCAATAACATCGCCTACTATCCTAGCTGATTTTTTATAAGCTTTATTGTATCCATTATTAAGTTCGTGCATAGAATATAGAACGCGTCTATGGACAGGCTTGAGGCCATCACGGACATCAGGAAGTGCTCTTCCGACGATAACGGACATTGCATATTCAATGTAAGAATGGCGCATCTCGTCATCAAGTTTTATTTGTGAATATTCAGACATTAAAAGGTATATTTTGTGCCATATTTAATAGATTATTTTAGCATAAATAGGGTTTATAAACGATATAAATTGAACCTGTAACAGTATAGAATTTTAAGATGTTTATTGTTTCTCCAAAGTGGATATATCTAGAGAATAAAAAAGTAGAGCGAAATAAATCCATACTAGTCGATGGCACACTAATTATTGATATATTGTCAAATGACATAATAGACAAAAAATACAAAAATGTGTCACGATTGTACTATGATAATCATATTATGATTCCTTCATTTTGTGAGTGTTACTTAAATGTGGACGATTGTGAAAATGAAAACCAATACAATGAGAAGATATCCAGAATTCTGTCAAATGGCGTCACAAGAATTCAGGTAGTATCTCAAGATTATAAAAAGGTGCTTGAATATAATTATAATAATTTAATTATAAATCATATGATTTCATTGGATGCCAAAAATTGTACGCAAAGCCATATTAGAGATATGTTGAGCACGCTTGATTTTTATAAATCTGATATATCTAAAACTTTTAGTCTGAATTTACATAATATTTTAGATTTTGATGATGAATTGTTACAAAAGATATCATCAATAGCAAATGAGTTAAACCTTAACATTCACATACATTTAAATGACATTAGTAATCTAGAAGAAGAGGAGGTTAAAGAAATATATTCTTATTGGGATGATATTAATCTACTCAATAATTGCTCATTACATGACGTTCTTACTAACAACTGCAAAAATCTAAAATATTTTAATAAAAAAAATATCGTCATCATGATTGAGTATCATGAGTTAAATACTTCAGAGTATATTCAGAATTTTATCCTATTAAGCAAGAAAAAATATAAATGTGTTCTAGTTTCAAATAAAGAACAATCATATAAGTTTTATAATATTTTAAAAGTAATGGAATATTATACAAATCAACTTAATGATAAATTTGACTCTACTAACATAATTGCTTGTGTTACATCAAATGCTCATAGAATATTTACAGATGATTCATATTCTTATTCAATTAGAAAAGGAAGCTTGTCATCATTTAATTTATATAATTGTAATTCTAATAATTTCTTATCAACATATGATGTCATACCTAGAATAAGCTGTCTTGACAATACAAGCTTGGGTGATGTATGGTCATCAGGACAGAAATTAAAAGAGTTTGATGAATAAAAAAAATAGTAATCAAGAAAGTCAGTTTGATGCTTATGCATATGATTGGTGGAATAAAACAGGTAGCTATAAGTTACTTCATAAATTCAATCCATTAAGATTAGATTATATTTCTAGTCGAATTAACCTCAAAAATAAAAAAGTATTGGATATTGGATGCGGTGGCGGCATCCTTAGTGAGGAACTATGTAAGCGAGGAGCAATAGTAACAGGAATAGACTCATCATCTAAGTCAATAAATATAGCTATCAATCACGCGAAAGAGCAAGAATTAGACATAAAATATATAAATGGCTCGATACTCGATCTTGCTAACATTGGGAGTTATGATTGTATTATTTGCTTTGAAATGATTGAACACATAGATGAACCAATTGAATTGATTAAAAAAATTGAGAGTATTTCCTCAAAAAATTCACATATTTTCCTATCAACTATAAACAGAAATCTTAAAGCATTTATATTTGCTAAGATAATGGCAGAGTATGTTTTTAAAATTGTCCCTCAAGGCACGCACCAATACTCTAAATTTATTACTCCTTACGAACTAAGCTTATTAATGGAGAAAAGCAAATTTAAATTGAATAGCATTGATGGTATATTCTTCAATCCTATAAACGACTCATTTAGATTGTCAAAAAATACAGATATAAACTATTTTTTGTATGCCGAAAAATAAATTAATGATTAAATCTATTTTATTTGACCTGGATGGGACACTTGCAGACACCTCACATGATATGTGTGATTCTCTGAATAGAGTCCTGATATCACATAATCTCAGAGAAGTTGACTGCTTAAATCTAAAAAAATACATATCGCGAGGTGCTATTGGCGTGATTGAGTATGCGTCTATTGTAAATAAACGAGAAATTGATTCATCCTTACTTAGGGCTGAGTTTTTGGAGGATTATAAAAGCAATTGTTTTAATAAAACTTGCTTAAATAAAAATATTGATATACTTCTTGATTTTCTTCTAGAGATGAATATAAAAATTGGCATAGTCACAAATAAACATTCAAGATATGTTGATCAAATAATTAAAGGGCTCAAAATTGAAAATAATTTGAGTTGTGTGATTACTGGCGACATGGTTTTAAACGCAAAACCTGCAACTGATGGTTTAGTTAAGGCTTCGAAGATAATAGGTTTTCCTCATAGTAGTATTATCTACATAGGAGATGACGAGAGAGATATTATAGCCGGACGTAACGCAGGGATGGTAACAGTAGCTGCTGATTTTGGATTCATAAATGATAATGACAATATAAATTCCTGGGGTGCAGATATAATAATTAATGATCCACTACAATTGAAAAAATACTTAGTCAATTAGTACTAAAGTTTTCAGTTCAACCATTTCAAAAAGTTTAAATACGTCATTATCGCTCATTCTGATACAACCATGAGACTGTTTACTTCCCAATTTATCTCTGTGAGGCGTTCCGTGTATATAAATATAGCGACTGTAGGAATCGACATTAGCTCCTCTATTTATTCCCTCCTCAAGCCCAGTCAATCTGAGTATTCTGCTTGTAATATAATCTTCATCGTTGATAGGTATTTTTTTAATTATTCTCTTAGTTGGTTTTCTATTCTTAAATAGAGTACCTATTGGTAGACCGTGTCCTAGTTTTGAGGCAATCATATGTAAACCTGTAGGTGTCTTGTACGAATCTTCCATACATCCCATTCCATACTTTGAGGTAGATATTTTTGCTTCAAATATGAGATTATTATTTTTTATTACAAATAAAGTCTGATTTAACGAATTGATATATATCATAGAATATATATGACAGGTTAATACACGACTACTTCATCAAAAGCATCATCAGTCTGTGCTTGTTTAGTTTTTTCGGCGTCATTTCTAAGTTTATCTAAAGAAGCTAAATAATCCTCATCAATGTCTCCAGTAATATACTCACCATCAAAACAAGACGAATCAAAGTTCAGAATTTCTTTGTTATCGCCTTTAACAGATTTAATTAAATCATCTAAATCTTGATAAAATAATTTATCGCAGCCTATGAATTTAGCAATTTGATTGACAGTTCTGTCATCAGCAACAAATTCTTTACTCGCAGGCATGTCTATGCCATAGACATTTGGAAATTTGACAGGAGGTGCTGCAGATGCCATGTATACTTTTTTTGCTCCAGCCTCTCTTGCCATGTCTACGATTTGTTTCGATGTGGTTCCTCTAACTATAGAATCATCAACAAGAAGAACTGTTTTATTCTTAAATTCAGATTTGATTGCATTAAGCTTTCTTTGTACTGATTTTGATCGCTCATTTTGTTGAGACATTATAAAAGTTCTTCCAATGTATCGATTCTTAATAAATCCTTCTCTAAATGGAATTTTAAGTTTAGTTGATAACTCAAGAGCAGATATTCTGCTAGTATCAGGAATAGGGACCACTACATCGATATCGTTATTAGGAAAAGATTTGTTTATGTTATCAGCTAATGCTGTTCCCATATTCATTCTCGCCTTATAAACAGAAATACCATCAATTATAGAATCAGGTCTTGCAAAATAGACGTATTCGAATATACAAGGATTATAAGAGCTGATTTCTGAGCACAACCTTGTGTGTACATCGCCATTTAAATCAATAAATATTGCTTCACCAGGTTTTAAGTCACGCTCTAATTTGAACCCAGCAGAGTCTAATGCAACTGATTCTGATGCAATCATCGTCTCAATTTTGCCATCAACTTTTTTATGACCAAAGCATAGTGGTCTTATTCCATAAGGGTCTCTGAACGCGACAACTCCCCTATCAGTAATCAATGACACAACCGCATATGCTCCCCTGACACGTCGATGAACTCCAGCAACAGCATAAAAAATACTATCTGGTGTAAATGCATCTTTGCTATGCAAATAGAGTTCATGGGCAAAAATATTTAGTAAGATTTCGGAATCTGATTTTGTATTAATATGTCTTAAATCCTCTTTGAATAAATCAGATTTTAATTTATTAGAATTTATTAAATTCCCATTATGGGCTAAAGCAATACCATACGGAGAATTCACATAAAATGGTTGCGCCTCAGATGAATTATCTGCATGGCCAGCAGTAGGGTAGCGGACATGGCCTATCCCAATTTTACCCTTTAATCTGTCTATGTGTTTTTTAGAGAAGCCATCTCTCACGAGACCAAGAGATTTTCTAAGTGTTATTTTTCCATTATGATTTGTAAGTATACCCGAGGCGTCTTGTCCGCGATGTTGCAAAACAGTTAGTGATTCATAAATATCATGAATCACATCTTGGTTACCAGATACAGCTACAATGCCACACATATATGCACATTATATTTATATTTGAAAAGTATTAAAGAGAGAATCATCATAATCAGAGATATATTCAATCAATTTCATGTAATAAGGCATAAAATAAGAATTATCGAACAAATCAGATTTAATTGGCGTATCGAGCATAATCAAAATAATAATAAAAATATAGATTTGAGATTTAATAAAAGACAGTAAGAGGCCAATAATTTTATTTGAGTTTTGAAATAAAGTTGCAGCAAGTAGTTTAGAAACTGTTAAGTTCAAAATAAAAATTAGAAGTAATGTTGTAACTGCTAAGAGAGCTATACTAATCATTCTAATATAAATATAATCTAGTGTAATGTACGAAGATACTAAATCAGTAAAGTATTTTAAATGAAAAAATATAAGGTATATAAACAGTATCCAAGATAAAAATGAAATTAATTGATTTGCAAATCCCCTGATTATTCCAAGTATTGAATAAAATATTGTTATAAATATGAATATATAATCAATTATAGCCATTAAAATATAAAACTAGATATTCGATTATCAATGCCTAATAACTTTTTTAGTCTAGATGATTCTTTTTTTGCTTGAGAGATATCTGCATATGGTCCAATTGAGAATTTCATATTCTTTTTGTTATGCTTAATTTCATAACCATTTTGAGATAGCTTAGACTTAATCTGATTATAGTTATCATTATTATAGTTTACTATAATTAACCATACTTCGATTTTATTTTGATTGATTGTAATATTATCAACTGATTTTTTCTCAAACATTCTAATCTCATCTTCATCAATAGTTATTTCTTTTGATATCTCTCTAAGATGTTTTTCATCTGAAGTTCTAAATATTTCTATAAAAGATTCAAAAAAAATAAATATGGCTAATAATAATGTCAGACCAATCTTATAAAGCATCTTTCTTTTTCTGTGATAACATATGTGCCTTCATTGCTTCTGCTACAGTATAAAAAGAGCCATATACAAGAAGCAACGAATCATACGATTGATTATCTTTTGCGATATTAAATGCGTCTGTTACAGAGCTATAAGTAGTCATTGATAGTTTGTTTTTATAAATAGAATTTATTCTATATTTAATCTCATCCGAATTCATGCCTCTTTCACTGTTAATAGTTCCAATGTACCAATGATTTACAAGTGATGAAAAAGGTTCGACAATGCTGTAGACGTCTTTATCAGCTAGGACTCCAAGTACTACATTCAAATTCTTGTGTCCTATATTTTTTATATTAGTGGCTAAGCTTTTAGCTGCGTCTTCATTATGAGCGACATCAAGGACTATATCTGGAGACCTTGATAAATACTGAAACCTTCCAGAAATCTCTGTACATGAAAGTGCCTTTTTTATGTCATTATGATTATCTAGGCACTCAGGCAAAACCTCATCAAGCGCTAGGACAGATGCTGCCGCATAATTATATTGAAAATCACCAATCATCTTCAAGTTTGGTATATCATTTATATTAAGTTTTTTATAATTTAAATTCCATCCATGAATATTTTTTGTAACAGTATAGTCATTATTATGTATTAATAGGTTCACAGATTTATTCTGAGCATATTTCAGTAATGCAGCTGGCGGTCTATCTTGTGCAAAAATACATTTTTTGAAGGATCTCATGACTCCGGCCTTCTCAAGGGCAATACTATCAATTGTATTCCCTAGAAACTCAGTATGATCTATGCCTATTGAAGTAATAATAGATATATCAGAATCTACTATATTGGTAGCATCTAATCTACCTCCCAAGCCAACCTCTAAAACAGCAACATCTAGATTAGATTTACTAAACAAATAAAAAGCAGATAATGTAGCGAACTCAAAATATGTAAGAGTTGTGTCACCTCTTTTCTCATCAATCATTTCAAAAACTTCTATAAGAGAGTTATCATCTATTTCGACTCCATTGATCTTGATTCTCTCGTTGTATCTAAGAATATGTGGTGATGTAAAAGTACCTACACGATATTTCTTTCTTGTGAGAACAGACTCTAAAAATGAAACTGTTGAGCCTTTACCATTCGTGCCTGCTACTGTAATAATTTTATTCGCAATCTTAGAAATATTAAGTTTTCTATATACGCTTAAAATACGCTCTAATTTAAAGTCAATATTTAATGGATGAATGGTTTGTTGCCATTGAAGCCATTCATCGATATTATTAAATTTTTGTGTCATCAGAAAATCCTAGCATTTGAAGAATAGATGCTATTTTTTCTGGCTGATCTTTTCTCTCAATAATCATATCTATAGTCCCATGCTCTTGAAGAAACTCGCTGCGTTGAAAACCATCAGGCAATTTCTCTCTTACGGTTTGCTCAATAACTCTTGGTCCTGCAAATCCAATCAACGCCTTAGGCTCAGCAATATTAATATCACCAAGTACTGCAAGACTTGCAGAAACGCCTCCCATAGTAGGATCAGTCAAAACAGAAATATATGGTATACCTTCCTTTGCTAGATTAGCAAGCGCAGCACTAGTTTTAGACATTTGGAAAAGTGAAAATAATGATTCCTGCATGCGAGCACCACCACTTGCTGAAAAACAAATTAATGGATTTCTTGATTCTATTGATAAATTTACAGCTCTGTTAAATTTTTCTCCAACTACGGATCCCATTGATCCTCCAAAAAAAGAATATTCAAATGCGCACAATACAATAGGTATCTTTTTTAGATTACCCTTAAAAACGAGTAATGCGTCCTTCTCTCCAGTTTTATTCTGTGTTTGTTCAAATTTATCTTGATATTTTTGTTTATCTTTGAATTTGAGCATATCTTTTGGTGATAATTCTTTGAACATTTCTTCATGAATGCCATCATCAAGAAATATACTTGCTCGCTTTCGTGCTGATATTCTCTCGTGATGGTTACATTTAGGGCAAACATGATTATTTTTATCAAATTCAGCAGTATATAAAACCGCACCACAATTTGAACATTTATGCCATAAACCCTCAGGCACAGAGCCTTTTTCATCTTTTGTAGCTCTTATCCTTGATGGTAATATTTTATCTAACCAACTCACTATATTACTCGTGATATTGAAGAGATATACTTAGAGAGTTTACTGTTCATCGTCTTTTTATCGTAAGAATACTTATTAATTAATTCTACTATAGAACTTCCGATTATTATACCATCAGAAAAACCTGCCATCTTCTGAGCTGATTTACTATCTTTAATGCCAAAACCAACAGCAACAGGAAGCTTATTATTTGTGAATTTTTTTATTTTTTTAACATTGTCTTTTATATTACTTATGTTCGATAACTTTGAGCCAGTAATTCCTTTGATGGTAACGTAATAAATATAGCCAGAAGACATTCTAGCGATACTTTTCATTCTATCATCAGTAGTAGTAGGTGATGCTAAATAGATATGTGACTTATTATATTTTTTTAGATACTTATTAAGAATATTAGATTCCTCTGGTGGTGAGTCTACTACAAGAACACCATCTATATCTGAGTCATTTATTTTTTTAGTAAATTTTACAATCCCCATTTTATGAATTGGATTCATATAACCCATAAGGACAACCGCGGTTTTATTATCATGTTTTCTAAATTTTTTTACTAAAGAAATTACATTATCAAGTGATGTGTTCTTTTTAAGTGATCTATCAATACTCCTCTGTATAATTGGTCCATCTGCAATTGGATCGGTAAATGGTATTCCAAGTTCAATAATATCAACTCCTGATGTAGACATTGTATGCATGGCTGATAATGTATAATCACTTGAGGGATCACCACAAACTAAGTAACTAATAAAAGTTTTTTTATTACTATTTGTATTATTCTTAAAGATATCAGGTATACGTGATGTCATAATCTAATATTTTTTAGTTTTGCAATTGTATCTATGTCTTTATCTCCCCGTCCAGAGAGATTGAGGAGAATTTTTTTGTTTTTTAATTTTTTTGCTATTTGAAATGCATAAGCTAAAGCATGTGCAGTCTCAAGTGCTGGAATGATTCCCTCTTTCTGAGTGAGTGTAAAAAATGCATCAAGTGCTTGCGTATCTGTTACAGATGTATATTCAACACGCTTCAGATCTTTCAGCCATGAATGCTCAGGTCCGACTCCTGGATAGTCTAATCCTGCAGAAATAGAGTGAGTATTTCTAATTTGACCATTCTCATCTTCCATGATGTATGTTCTGTTACCGTGTAATACGCCGGGAGTTCCAGCAGTGAGGGGAGCTGCATGTTTTCCTGACTTTATACCCGAACCACCTGCCTCTACTCCAACTATTTTAACATCATCATTAAGAAATGGATGAAATAGTCCAATTGCATTAGAACCTCCACCTACACAAGCAATTAAATAATCGGGTAAGCATTTATAATCTTTTTTAAATTGAATTCTTGCTTCATGACCAATCACTGATTGAAAATCTCTTACAATCATTGGATAAGGATGTGGTCCAGCAACTGAACCTATAATGTAGTGAGTATTATCCACATTTGTTACCCAGTCTCTCAGAGCCTCATTCAATGCGTCTTTTAATGTTTTAGTCCCAGAGTCGACTGAAACGACCTCTGCTCCCAATAATTTCATTCTATAAACATTAACAGATTGTCTTTTTATGTCTTGCTCTCCCATATAGACTACACATTTTAGATTTAATCTCGCACACGCAGTCGCAGTAGCAACACCATGCTGGCCAGCACCTGTCTCAGCAATTATTCTTGTTTTGCCCATTTTCTTTGCCAACAAAGCTTGTCCTAGTGCGTTATTAATTTTATGAGCACCAGTATGGTTTAGGTCTTCCCTTTTTAGATATATATGAGATTTTCCTAGATACTTACTTAGAGATTCTGCATAGTAAATGGGAGTCGGTCTCCCAACGTAGTTTTTTAATTCGTTATTAAGTATTTTTTTAAAAGCTGCAGAGGTAGCAAATTTTTTATATGCATTGAAAAGCTGCTTTAACGGGTGAATGAGAGTTTCTGACACATATACGCCGCCGAATTCATCGAAGTGGCCAGCCTGATTTGGATAGTTCTTTAGGTCAATTTTCTTTTTCATTTATAATCTCTTATTTTTTGAACAAATTCACTCATTAAATTATGGTCTTTAGAGCCTATTATCTTCTCAATACCACTACTAACATCCACACATCTTGGTCTAGATATTTTAAGTAAGTCTATTATATTATCAGTTTTCAAGCCTCCAGCAATGAATAACTTTTCTGTTGAGATACCTTTTAATATATCCCAATTGAATGTTTGCCCAGTACCGCCATTTAGGTTCTTGCTTGATGTATCAAGAAGATAATCAGACTTTGCAAAGTCTAAATTATCGATTTTAAGATTTATGTCATCACAAATGTGAATAGTTTTTATTATATCCTTATTAAATTTTCTATAATCATCAATATTTTCGTTTCCATGAAGTTGCAGAACATCTAAGTCTACATTTTCTAAAAGTTGTTCAATCATCGTTATATCTTGATTTAGGAAGACTCCAACAGACTTTATATTATTATCTTTACAAATTTGAACAGCTTTTATTGCAGTATCGAGAGTAATTGATCTTGGGAGGTTTTGAACAAATATCATACCAAGATAATCAATATCCAGAGACGCAGCATAAGTAATATCATTAATATTTTTAAAACCACATAGCTTTATGAGAGTTCTCATAGGTATATTTTACATCAAGATAGAATCGGTATTATATTTAATTTTATATTTATGTGGGTAAGAGACACTCCATAAAAAAAGAGGATGGGCAGGTGCCATTTTGCTGCAATAGATTCGGTTACGCCTATCAATAATCATTTTCAATTCTCTTGGATTAAATTTACGTAGCCCTATGTCAACTAGTGAACCAACAATATTTCTTACCATATGATATAGAAAAGCATTTGCAGTAATACTGAAGGTTATTAGATTTTTATTTTTCTCCAATGAAACGTTACTAATTGTCCTAGTGGGATTATTTGCTTGGCATCCTGAAGAACGGAAACTAGAAAAGTCATGCCTACCTTCTAAATATTTTAGAGATTTTTTCATATGGGATAAAGATAGTTTTTCCGAGACAACCCAGGTATAAGATTTATTAAATATAGAACATTTTTCATTATTGTTTATAAAATATTTGTATGTCCTTGACTTCGCCAAAAATCTTGCATGAAAACTATCGTCTACCCTATAAACATTTTTTACTCTGATATCATCAGGCAAGTTAGAGTTTGCTCCATCGATCCAGTTTGTGTCCGATCTTATTGAGGTTGTATCAAAGTGGACTATCTGATTTAAAGCATTTACACCTGTGTCGGTTCGACCTGAACAGATCGTTTTAATTTTATGATTAGCAATTTTTGATAACGACTTGTCTATATGATACTGGACAGTTTTAGTTGAAGTAGTATTTTGTTGTTGCCAGCCGTAGTATTTTTTCCCAATATATTCAATGGATAGAGCAATTCTCATTAAATTACTTGGAGATTTAAAAGTCGAGCTTCATGAGCCTCCTCTGAGGATCCTGTTTTTATAATCTTCAAAATAATTTCTTTCGCTTTATCTTTTTCACCACTTTCAATAAGTGCTCTTGCAAGATCAATATTTGACATATTATCGTCTATTACGTCTTGTTCTTGTGTAACGTCATCCTCTATCACATTTTTTTCTGATTCATAAATTTTACTTTCAGAAAAGCCTTTTGAATCGTCTTCGATCTCTGTTGACTCAGATATAGATTCATCTTTTTCATCAATAAAATTATCTGCAATATTTTCAGTAGCAACTCTTCGTATCTTCTTTGACCGCAGTGGAACAGTTGGGTTAATTGTCACTGATTCTGCTAGTTTAGCTAAAAAACCTCTTATATCATCTGCGATTTCTTTCATTTCATTTTGTGAGCTACTTCCTGCCCCAACATCTACTGTATTATTTTCATTTATATGTTTTAGTTCTTTATGAAGGTTCTCCAGCCTCTTTGTAAGGATGAGATTGCTTTGTTCAAGAGATTTAAATCTCTCAGAAACGTAGCCCACTACAAACAAGATTAGTAATAATGTTAGTAAGCCTTCAATTGTTACAGTAATACTCGGCAGAATGAGGTAATAACTTTGAATATTCAGTGATTTAATAAATGTAGCAACAGAGGATAATGCGCCTAACACGCTGAATGAGGTTGACGGAATTACTGATTTTGCTTCGAGAAGTCCTAATATTGTTAGAACTATTATTATTGTAATGAATATTCTCATATTTGACTCCCAATTAAATGTTCAGCAATTTGAACGCTGTTAAGCGCAGCCCCTTTTCTTACATTATCAGCAACTACCCATAAATTTAAAGAGTTATTTTTATTAAGTCCTTTTCTTATCCTGCCAACATAAACATCATCTGTTCCATGACCATGCTCAAAAGAAGTTGGAAAATCAACTTTTTGAACATCATCTATGACTGATATTCCTGTAAATTCATTTAAGCAGTTTTTTGCTATTTCAATATCTATCTCTTTCTCAGTTTCAATATATATGCTCTCTGCATGTCCAACTAATACAGGTACTCTAACAGCTGTTGGATTGACACTTATATTTTTATCAAGAATTTTATGTGTCTCCCACACCATCTTCATTTCTTCTCTCGTGTAGTTATTCTCTAGAAAACAATCTACAAATGGTATTGAATTAAAGGCGATTTGTTTAGGATAAACTTTTTTATCTATCGACCTTTGATCAATATATGCAGATGATTGTTGTAAAAGTTCTTCAACTCCATCTTTACCTGATCCAGATACTGCTTGATATGTACAAACATTTATATGATTTATACAAAAAGCATCATGAAGTGGCTTAAGTGCAACGAGCATCTGAATCGTAGAGCAATTTGGATTTGCAATTATATTTGTATGTTTATACAAACTGATATCTTGCTGATTAACCTCAGGCACAATAAGAGGTATATTTTGCTCATATCTGAATTCTGAAGTATTATCAATTACAACGCAGCCCTGCGCAGCAGCTTTAATAGCATATTCTTTTGATACAGAACTTCCTGCACTAAAAAAAGCTATATCAATGTCAGAGAAGTTAAATTCATCTAGAGATTCTACAGTGAGTAATTGATTTCCAAATTTAGCTTTTGAACCCTTAGATTTTTTACTAGCAATAGCATGAATGCCGCTTATCGGAAATCTCCTGGAATATAGTATTTCAAGGAGTGACTCTCCTACAATACCTGTTGCTCCTACTACAGCTACATTATATGACTCTTTTTTAGTTAACATATTTTTTTAATTCTCTCTAGAATCTTATCACCCATCTCATTTGTTGTAATATAATCACTTTGAGATAAATCTTGTGTAAAGTATCCAGATTCTAATACATCATCCACAGATTTTTTTATTATCTTTGCCAAATCTTGTCGATCAAAAGTATATTCAAACATCATTGCAAGGGATAAAATCATAGCAATTGGATTTACTACACCCTTCCCGGCGATATCAGGTGCAGAGCCATGAATCGGCTCAAACATTCCTGTAGTTTCAGAGAGTGATGCAGATGGCAATAACCCTATTGACCCAGTAAGCATTGACGCAGCATCGGATAAAATATCTCCGAATAGATTAGGCGTTAATATTACATCAAATTGTTTTGGATTTTTTATAATCTGCATTGCTGCATTATCAACATACATATGTTGTAAATCAATATTACTGTGGCCTTGCATTATCCTATCAACAGTCTGTCTCCATAATTGAGAACATTCAAGGACGTTAGCTTTATCAACAGAAGTAATATGTTTGTTTCTTTTAAGTGCGATATCAATTGCAAATTTTGTAATCCTTTGAACTTCAGATTCTGAATATTGC
>MDSW01172781.1_pt1 | contig 27557 bp, 27 predicted proteins | sample 811171 | NCBI WGS metagenome assembly MDSW01 (sample SAMN05326641, study PRJNA326480) | marine metagenome | isolation source: seawater | place: Atlantic Ocean: North West | collected 2012 | reverse complement strand
TTAATTATTTCTTCAATTATTTTACTGTTGGGCACAGCAATATTACATTTTTTAATTGAATATCTTAAAACATCTGCAATCAATGGATCCGATAACTCTCTAAGTTTTTTTAAATTAATAGAATTTGATATTAAATCATCATATTTTTCATGCATTAAATAAGAATAGTTATCATTCCTATCTTTTATAATTTTAGAAAAATTGCTAACTCTATTTGGGAAATTATTCCATTTTTTTTCTAGCATTGGGAATATCTCATTTCTTAAATAATTTCTGTCAAAATCATTACTAAGATTTGAATCGTCTTGAATATAATCAATATTATGTTTTTTTAAATAATCCAAGATCTCCTTTTTTGATACTCCCAGAAAAGGTCTCACTAAAACCCCCTGCACCAAAGATCTTTTTAACTTTGGTCCTTCCATGCCATCTGGACCTGTTCCTCTTAGAAGCCTCATAAATAATGTTTCGGTAACATCATCGCTGTGGTGTCCTAATAAAATCTGATCATCTTTATCCAATAATCTTTCAAAAATCTTATACCTAGCTTTTCTTGATGCTGCTTCTAGACCTCCACCATCTGACTTAATTTCAACTGATTCAACTATTAAGTCGATACCTAATTTAGAACACTGTTCTCTGCAGTGTCTTTCCCACAACAAAGAGTTTTTAGATAGATTGTGATTTATATGAATAGCTTTTACTTTTGTGTTTTTATCAACTTTAATTGATGATAAAAGATGTATTAATGCAGTTGAGTCTGAGCCACCGCTATATGCAATAAAAATATTCTTACTTATATCAATATTTTTTGTAATTAGGTCTTTGGTTAACAATTTTATTCGCCAACACTAAGAATTCTTTTATACCTTCTTTCCAGCAAGTCTTCTATTGATATTTTATTTAAAATAGATAGATTCTTAATTAAAGAACTTTTTACATTTTGCGCTATCAAATCATAATCTCTATGGGCTCCACCAAGAGGCTCTTGTATAATTTCATCAACAATATTTATTTTTTTTAATTCTTTAGAAGAAACTTTCATAGCTTTGGCTGCATCAGGGGCTTTTTCAGCCTCTCTCCATATAATTGAAGCACAAGCTTCTGGTGACGCAACAGAATATATAGCATATTCAAGCATACACAAATGATCTCCAACACTTATTGCAAGCGCTCCTCCAGAACCACCCTCGCCACTTACTACCACTACAATAGGTGTTTTTAATTCCGACATAGTAGCTAAATTTCTAGCAATTGCCTCGCTCTGGCATCGCTCTTCTCCTTCGATACCAGGATATGCGCCTGCGGTATCAACAAAAGTAATAACAGGTAAAGAAAATTGCTCTGCTAATAATAATAATCTTTTTGCTTTTCTATAACCTTCTGGATTTGTCATGCCAAAGTTTCTTTTTACTTTTTCATCAGTATCTCTTCCCTTTTCATGGCCAATAACCATTACTGGCATGCTTTCCAAAAGCCCTATCCCTCCGATTATTGAAGCATCGTCTCCAAACTGTCGATCACCATGAAGCTCATCAAATTCATCAAATATTCTATGAATATAATCTGAAGTATGAGGTCTATTGGGATGTCTTGCTACTTGCACTATTTGCCATGGATCAAGTTTAGAATATATTTTTTTAGTTAATTTTTTATTTTCTTTTTCCAGATTTGATATCTCTTCATTAAGAGCAGGAGAATCTACCGCAGCCGTTCTAAGTGCGCTGAGCTTTTGAGCCAATTCTTTAATTGGTTCTTCAAAACTTAAGAATCTTTCATCATCCATTATGAGATCTCTATTACGTTCTTTCCAAAAATATCCTCTAAGAGGAACAGATTTTCAAGTGAAGGTATAAATTTAAACTTATCACCAATATCTATTATAGCCTCAGATTTCTCTGATGTTACTCGAACATTTAATCTACAAGAACCATCTAACCAAAAATCTTTATCAATACTGTCTAGATGCTCAGAAAAATCTGTTATTGAAACAGCATTAGAATTTTTAATATCAATTATTATTTCTTTAACTTTTTTATTAAGTTCAAAGTCTATCGTATTAATTTCTTTGACCCTCATTCTGAACATCAAACTACCTAAATCACCAGTCCTATAATCATCAACCTCTATTGTGCCTTTTAAAGATAGAATTTCTCCCTCCTTTAAAATATCATGGCAACTTTCTAGAGTCTCGCTTGTTACTATGCCATCCATAGTTCCTGTTCCATCGTTGAAGTTTATAAAAGTTAATGGTTTTCCTTTTCTATCTTTAATTTGTCTAATACTATTTATTAAACATACTAATGAACCAGTCTTAGTCTCATTAGAAAGCTCGTTTATTGATCTAGTTCTTATCTTTTTAATTTTATTATTAATAGCTAATACTGGATGTCCTGACAGATAATATCCTAGCGATTTCTTTTCTAACTCAAGCTTTTCAGTAAGAGTTAATTCTGGAGTATTTTTATATTTTTCATATGGATCAAAATCTACTTCAATAGAAGAAAATAAATCTCCACTCTTTAAATTTGATTCTATTCTATTGGATGAATTCTCGCCAAGCATATCTTTTACACATTTAATAGCTATGGTCCTTGAGGGTGCTAGGGAATCGAAAGCACCAGATTGTGATAAAGCTTCCAATGATTTCTTGCCACCAATTTTAATATCAACTTTCTTTGAAAAATCCCAAAGATCTTTAAAGTTAAGGTTCTCTCTTTTTGAACAGACATGTTTTATAAATATATCTGCTACTCCTTTTATAGCCCCTAATCCATATTCAATATTAGATTCATTATTAACTTTAAATGTTTTATCTGAACTTTGTATATTCGGATTTAATACCTCAATATCCATCCTTGAGCATTCTTGTATTAATGCATATATTTTATCGGTATTGCCTAATTCCGATGAAAGGACAGCTGCCATAAAATGTTCAGGATAATAAGTCTTAAGGTATGCCGTTTGGTATGAGATAAGTGCATATGCTGCTGAGTGAGACTTATTAAAGCCATATTCAGCAAATTGATTTATTAGATCAAAAATTTGTTCAGCATTTTTTGAAGAAATATTATTATTTACACAACCTTTAACAAATATCTCTCTCTGTTCTTCCATTTCTTCTTTTTTCTTCTTGCCCATTGCACGTCTCAAGATATCAGCCTGACCTAATGAAAAACCTGCTAATACTTTTGCAGCCTCCATAACCTGTTCTTGATATACAATTACTCCATATGTTTCTTCCAAAACTGGTTCAAGTAATTCATGTGGGTATGTGACAGGACTCTTGCCATGTTTTCGATCAACAAACTCTTTATCCATTCCAGAATTCAATGGGCCTGGCCTATACAAAGCTAACAGAGCTGTAATCTCTTCAAATTTAGTTGGTTTTAATCTTTTTATTAATTCTCTCATCCCAGATGACTCAAGCTGAAATACCGCCATGGTTTTTCCAGATGATAAAAATTTATATACCTTTTCGTCATTCAAAGGAATATCATCAAGATTTAATTTCTTTGAATCCTCAAGATTATCATTAATCGATTTTAATGCTCTATCAATAACAGTAAGAGTTCGAAGACCTAGAAAATCAAACTTTACTAAACCAATTTTCTCTACGTCATCTTTGTCATACTGGGTCATTACAGAATTAGATGAACGATCAACATATACAGGGCAAAAATCTGAAATACTTCCAGGGGCAATTACAACACCGCCTGCATGTTTACCAACATTCCTAGCTATACCCTCAAGCTTATATGCAAGATTAACAATTTCTCTTACCTCTTCGTCATTTTTAATACTTTGAGCAAATAACGGTTGTTCCTTTTGAGCTCTATCCAGCGTCATACCTGGTGCAAAGGGGATCATTTTTGAAATTCTGTCTCCAACAGCATATGGCTTACCCAATGCTCTGGCTACATCCCTAACAACTGCCCTCGCTGCCATTGTTCCAAATGTAGCAATTTGAGAAACAGCTGATGCCCCATATTTGTTGCTGACATAATCTATTACTAAATCTCTTTTCTCCATGCAAAAATCTATATCAAAATCAGGCATTGAAAGCCTCTCGGGGTTCAAAAATCTTTCAAAAAGCAATCCATGATCGATTGGATCTAATGTGGTTATTCCAAGCGCATATGCAACTAGAGATCCAGCACCAGAACCTCTACCAGGCCCGACTGGAACATCATTGTTTTTAGACCATTCAATAAAATCATAAACTATTAAGAAATAACTTGAAAAGCCCATAGTTTTAATCTGATTAAGTTCATAACTAAGCCTTGATTCATATTCTTTTTTTTTATCTTTATGGAGATCATGGATTAATAATTTAATTCTTTTTTTAGAAAGCTCCTCTAAATAAGTATCGAAATTATGCTTTTTAGGCACAGGATACTCAGGAAGAAAATATTCCTTGGTATCTAAGCAAACATTACATTTCTTTGAAATTTCATTAGCATTATCTATTAAAGAAGAGCAGTCTTTAAATAAATCTGCCATTTCATCAGAAGATTTAAAATATTGTTGTTCTGAGAAAAATTTCTCTCTATTAGGATCATTTAAAACCCTAGATGTATTAATGCAAACTTTTGTTTCATGAGTTTCATAATCTTCTTTATTTGCAAACAAAACATCATTTGTAGCTATTAAAGGAATCCCTTTTTCAATAGAAATAGGGAGAATGTTTTTAAAATATTCGATTTCATCAGCCCTATTTGTTCTTTGAATTTCAATAACAAAATCATCTTTAAAATGATTTCTAAATTGATCTACAACATTTAGCACATCGGTAATCTTATCTCTTTTTATATATTCAAAAATGTGGCTATTTTTTCCACCTGAGATGACAACAATATCATCTTTCAATTCCACTAATTCTTTGAAATCTATAATTGGTGAATTGTATAAACAATTATTATGAGCATTAGAAATAACCTTCATTAAATTCTTGTGGCCGTTATTAGTTTTTGCTAAACATAAAAGTTCAAATGGACTTTCATCGGTTTCAAAAACCATGCTTATTGAAGCTCCAGAAATCGGTTTAATTCCAGCAGCCTCGCATTTATTAAAAAACTTAACCAAACCAAACATGTTTGATTTATCTGTCAATGCAACTGAAGGTATAGATTTTTCAGAAGCTTTTTCAACAATTTGATCTATGGTCAATAAACCTTGAGTAATGCTATATTCAGAAGAAACTCTCAAATGAGAGAACAAAGAGCTCATTTGCTTAATACTCCTTTAAAAGTTTTTCTATGAATATCAGAATAGCTGTTTACCTTTAAAGCATCTAAATGATCTTTAGTACCATAACCTTTATTGCTTATAAAATTATAATTTGGATATTTCATATCATATTCAATCATTAAATTATCCCTGTAAACTTTTGCAATTATCGAGGCTGCGCTAATTGTATCCTCACAAGAATCACCACCAATAATAGTCTCCATAGGGATGTCAATATCAAGCTTATGTGTACCATCGATTAAAACCAATGAAGGTCTTATTGGTAAGTTTAGTATAGCTCTTTTCATTGCTAATAAAGAAGCTTTCAGAATATTAATTTCGTCTATTTTTTTATTTGAAACAATGCCGTAACTAAAATATGATTTTCTACATATTTCTTTTGATAATTGATCTCTTTTTTTTGGCGAAAGCTTCTTTGAATCATCTAAACCATATATTTTCTCTTTTAAAATAACTGCAGCAGCAACAACTGGTCCAGCTAAAGATCCTCTGCCAACTTCATCCGTTCCAGCTATTATCATTTTTTATATTGAAACTATTTCTTTTGCAGCTCTAGAAAAACCAATACCTCTAAGAGCTTTCCTAAGAGATTCTGCTACATCTTTTGAATCTTTAACGAGTGGGAGTGTTTCCTTAAAACTTCTTCTGATTGCTTCTTGAGTACAGTTATTTTGTAATAATTCAGTAAAATATCTCTTACCTAGAAGTAAATTAGGTAGTCCAATATTCTCAACCTTAAGCATTCGTGAAATTATTGAATAATTTATAAAGCCAGTCTTATAACAAATAATTGGTGAACATTCTAAAATAGCTGACTCTAAAGTAGCAGTTCCGGATGTAACTATTGAGATATCTGAAATAGATAAAAAATCTTGCATAGCCTCTTCCTTTATTATTACTGGTAAATTAAGTTTAGAAAATGATTCTTGAATCTGTTTCATCAATTTCCTATCAGCTACAGGTAATAAATATACATATTCCTTATTTTCTTTTGAATGCTCTTTTATAAATTCTATATATGTAGGCAGCATATAATGTATTTCTGATTTTCTGCTTCCGGGTATTATGGAAACAAACTTCTTATTTTCATTCAATTGATATTTTTTTATAACACTGTATTTATCAACCTTATAAAGTTCTGAGAATGAATGACCTAAATGTAAACTTTTATGATTAACTCCTTTATAAAATTCATCTTCGAAATTAAATAAACATAGTGTTAGATCTATGTTTGCCTGAATAGGTTTAATCCTATTTTGTCTCCATCCCCATACTGAAGGGCTAACAACTTGTATGTTCTTATTATCATGATTTTTTTTCAAAGCTTTATGAATACCCATATTGAAATCTGGAGAATCAATCCCTATAAAATAATCAATCTTATTATTGATAAATAATTTGATAAGTGAATTTCTTAAATTGTTAAGTCTTCTGAAATTAGCTAAGGGTTCAACGAGCCCCATAATATTAATTTCAGAAAAATCAAACTCTGATCTTACTCCTAATTCCTCTAACCTAGGCCCACCAACCCCATATAGATTAATATCTACATGTTTCTTTATTTCTTTAATAAGGTCTGAGCCAAGCCTGTCACCGGAGTGCTCTCCACAAACCACTCCTATATTTAAAGATCTTTCTTGAGACACTTACCTTAAGATTCCTCTTTCAGATGCCTCAATTGATTTGATAAAAGTTTTTAAATTAGGGTCATCGGTATCTATATCAAGATCTTTAATTTTTTTTATTGCTTGATCTATTTTTAAACCTTTTTTATAAACTAATTTATAAGCTTTCTTAATTAAACTTATAGAATTATCTTCTATGCCATTTCTAGTCATTCCAATAGCATTCAGTCCAATTACTCTCGCAGGATCTGCAGCAACTTTAATAAATGCTGGCACATCCATATTAATGGATGTATTCATGCCCACAAAACAAAAGTCGCCCAATTTACAGAATTGATGAACAGTTGTTAGAGCCCCAACTGTTATATTATTGCCAACGATTACATGACCAGCAATGCCTGCATTATTTGCAAAGACATTACCGTTTCCTACGCAACAATCATGTGCGATATGGCTATACGCCATTAATAAATTATCAGAGCCAATTGTTGTCATGCCTTTATCTTGTATTGTTCCTCTATGAACTGTAACGCCTTCTCTAAAGATATTATTATCGCCAATCTCGAGTTTAGTTTTTTCGCCTTTATATTTTTTATCTGGAGTATCTTCACCGATGGTTGAGAATTGATAAAAAGTATTATTTTTTCCTATTGACGTCGGACCCTTTATTACAACGTGACTAAGAAGCTTAGTTCCTTCATTTATTTCAACGCCCTCACCAACAATACAAAATGGCCCAATCTCAACTGAGTCGTCTATTTTTGAAGATGGGTTTATTATTGCTGTTTCATGAATAATCATTCTGCTTTCCTATCTGCACACAATATTGTAGCAGTACAAATTAACTCACCGTCAAGTTCTGCCCTGCACTCAAATTTCCATATTCCTCTTTTTTCGCTTATAACTTTGCTATATAAATCTATATTGTCGCCAGGCCTTACTCTTTTTCTAAATCTTACTTTGTCTACGCCCGCTAAAACATAGATTGATCCTTGTTCAGGAGTTTTATTCATTGATACAAATCCTAATATTCCTGATGCTTGGCCTAAAGCTTCTATAATTATTACCCCAGGAAATATTGGATTATTCGGAAAATGACCCTGAAGAAAATATTCTTCATTAGAAATATATTTTGTTGCATGAATTTGAGTATTTTCTTTTATATCAAGAACTTCATCAATAAATAAAAAGGGTTCTCTATGAGGTAAATATTTTTTAATATCTTCTTTTTTAATTTTCAAGTTATTTTCCAAGTTTTTTAATAAATACTGATGATTTTGCCCAATCTTTTTGATCTTGAGCTGGCATTATGCCAACATAATTACCTGGTTTTTTTATGTTCTTAGTTATTAAAGTATGTGCTCCAACAGTAACGTTATCACATATTTCTAGATGTCCTAATACTCCTGATAATCCTCCCATTTGAAAGTTTTTACCAATCTTTGTTGATCCTGCAATAGCACATGATGCTGCAATTGCAGAATGCATGCCTAAAACAACATTATGAGCAATATGAATAAGGTTATCTAAAATAACGCCATCATGAATCTCAGTATCATCTAATGCACCTCTATCAATAGTACAGTTAGCACCTATTTCAACATTTTTGCCAATTTTAAGGCCGCCTAATTGCTCTACCTTCACATAACCATTATCAGTAGGAGCAAATCCAAAACCATCAGATCCTAAAACTGATCCATGATGAACAGTGGAGTTTGTGGATATTGAAACATCTCTAACAATAGAGCAATTTGCATGAATAATGACATTATTACCTATTTCACAGTTTGGTCCTATAACTACATTAGGGCCTATATAAACATCATTACCTATAGAAGATTCGTTAGAAATGACTGCGGATTGATGAACTTTAGGCTCAATTAATTTATCGTCATTTTTAAACATTTTTGTTAGCTTTGCATAAACTAAGTATGGATTATTAGATTTTAGATAATTAAACTTACCGTCATTTTCAAATTCCATTTCAACAATAACCGATGAGGCCTTAGAATTTTTTAAAGAATCAAGATATTTTTTATTGGTAAGAAGGGTTATTGAATTCTCATTTGCAGAATGAACTGTTGCTATATTATCTACAATACAATTTGGATCGCCAACAATTTCTGAATCAGTTGCTTTTGCTAACTCGTCTAATGTAAAGCTTTTGTGCTTTGACACTACTCAGTCTTTTCAGGAGCCTCAGCAGCTGCAACATCTAACATAGATGTAACATCATCTGTAAGATCTAAAGAAGGATCGCTAAACAACATTGTTTCATTTTTAGCTAGTAAAACCTTAATTTGCTTAGCTTGTATTAACTCACTGATAATCTTCTGCATAGCTGGTGCATTTTGTGAGAAAACTGCTTGAGCTGTTTCTTCTTGTGCTTGTTGTATTTTTCCTGCTAAGAATTCAAGATCTTTGCCTTTATCATTAATATCTTTTTGCATTTTTGCAATTTCTTCTTGAGATAATGTTTCGAGTTCTTTTTGAAGCTTCTCTGCTATTGCTTGTCTATCAGCTTGCAGTAATTTAGCTTCTTCTAAATTTGCTGAATAATCAGGATCTTCTTCAAGAGCTTTAAATGCATCAGCCGCTGCTTGAGTGGAGAGCATTGCAGTTCTCATATCAATAATAGCTATACCCTCTACCGCAAATAAAGGAGATGCTATAAATAAAAATGTTAGCAAATAAAATTTAAATGTGTTTTTCATACTTACCCCTTAATGGATTTGACCATTTTATATTAACTAGAATACATTTCCTACTGTAAATTGGAATTCTTCTGTTCTCTCTCTTGGCCCAGCGTTCGTAGGCTTCGCTATAGCTAAGCTCATTGGGCCAAAACCAGTAATCCAAGTAATTCCAACTCCATAGGAATACCTTAAATCATCTATTGAAGGTTTTGAACAATTTATTTGATAGTCTTTACAGTTATCTGAAAAAACATTTCCAAAATCAAAGAAAAAGGCAGATCTTAATGATCTTTGATCTTCAATAAAAGGTAATCTAAATATTAACTGCAAACTTCCTTCAACTTTGATATTTCCCCCGATTGGAGCATCCCTATATCTTGATGTTTGATTGGCATACGGATTGTAATATGGAGCATCAAGCTCTCCATCACCATCAGTATCCAAAAGATTTGGGCAGATTCCTTCTGCATAATTAAATTCATAGCATGGCGCATCTGTACTTCTTGGTCCCAAAGTATTGGATTCAAAACCTCTAAGAGATCTAGGGCCCCCAGCATAAAAATTTTGGAAAAATGGTGTTTCTTCTGTTTCTCCATATGCATCTAAATATCCTAATTCTCCCTGAAAACCAAAAACAAGATCTTGTGTCAACGGTTGATAATATCTTTGTCTGACATTGAACCTATAATAACTTAAATCACTTCCAGGAATTGTTGAGCTAAAACTAAGAACTGTTGATGCTCCATCAGTTGGAAATAACCCTCTATTTAGTGTTACTCTCTGCCAAGATAGCTGAGCTGTAAGTGTCTCAAAAATATTTCCTTCAACTGATACAAAATCATAAATTTCTCTAGCAGGAAGATTGCCAATATCTATGTCAGTTTTATCATATGTCAGATTGAATCCTAATCGTGTAATATCAGAAATAGGATACCCGAATTGAGCACCGAAACCGTTTGAGTTAGTAAGGTAATTAGCAACATTAAATTCTCCATAATCGGTCTTTCTATAATAAACGTTATAACCTAAGCTTACGCCATCTCTTGTTGCATATGGATTCATATAAGAAATATTGTACATTTCACTATAAACATTTTTATTGATTCCAATTCCAACAGTGTTTCCGCTTCCCAGAAAGTTCTGCTCTTGAAGATTGAATCCAAGCATAAGACCAAAGTCACTATAACCAATATTTCCACCAACAGAACCAGTCGTTTCTTCTTCTACGCTATAAACAATATCAATTTGATCGTCAGTGCCTGGCACTGGAATAGTTTCTACATTAACTTCTTTAAAATAGCCAAGTCTTTCAAGCCTGATCTTGCCTGCTTCAATGCTATTATCTGATGTCCAGGCACCTTCAAACTGTCTCATTTCTCTTCTTAAAACATGATCTTGTGTTATATCATTACCTGTAAATAATATCTTTCTGGTATAAGTCCTATTTCCTGGTTGTATTGAAAAAATTAATTTGACTTCATTAGTGTCTTCATTAATTTCAGGATTCCCAGTAACTTCGGCAAATGCATAACCCCTGTTTCCAAGAACATTGATGAAAAAATCTTCTATAGAGGTGATTTGAGCCTGAGAGTATGTCGTATCATTTAGACTCTCTAATATATCTTTATATATTATTTCTTCAAATGGGACCTCTCCCACAACATCAACAGCATTAATTGTATATTTTTCACCTTCATTGACATTAAAAGTTATAAAGATTGATTTCTTGTCTCTTGATAAGCTTATTTGAGAAGATTCTATTGAAAATTTTAAATAACCTCGATCTCTATAAAAAGATTCTAATGTTTCAATATCTCCTTTTAATTTTTCTCTTGAGTACTGGTTATCATTAGAAAGAAATGAAAAAAATGAGCCTTCTGAAAGCTCAAAGCCATCTATCAATTCTTCATTTGTATATATCTCATTTCCTATGATGTTAATTTTCTTTATCTCTGCACTTTTACCTTCATCTACTTCAATATTGATATCAATTCTGTTCCTTGGCTTAACAATCTCATCTATTTCTACGTCAGCTCCATATCTTCCGTTGGAGGCATATGAACGTATTAATTCAGATTTAACCCTCTCTAAGGTTGACCTTTTATAGACTTCACCTTCTTTAATACCAACACCATCAAGACTTTCTAAGAGCTGTTCAGTCTTTAATGCTTTGTTTCCTGAAATGTCTATCCCTGATATAGACGGTCTTTCTTCAACAGTAATAATTAATGTATTGCCATCTTTGCCGATTTGTATGTCATCAAATTGTTCTGTTGAAAATAATGATCGAACAATGTCATTCGATTTCCTTAAATCAATCTTATCTCCAACACTTATTGGAATTACATTAAATATACTGCCAGTGGAAACTCTTTGTAGGCCTATTATTCTAATATCACTAACTAAAAACTCATCAAATGAGAAAAGCTGTATGCTTAAAATACAAGATAGAAAAATTAATTTTATTTTATGCATGCTTAAAAAAACCTAGACACATCATTAAAAATTGCAAAAATCATAAGCATACCAACGAGCACTGCCCCTCCGGTATAAATCATATTTTCAGCTTTTTCAGGCAATGGCTTCCCCCTTATTGCCTCAACCCCTAAAAGGGTAAGCTGACCACCATCAAGCACTGGGATTGGTAATAAATTAAGAACCGCTAAACTAATGCTAAGTAATGCCATCAAAGATATGAAAGGCAAAAATCCAGCTTGAGCTTGATCGCCTGCCATTTGCGCAATACCAATTGGTCCGCTTAAATTTTGAGTGCCCATATTTCCTGTAATCATCTTCCCAATAAATTGTATGGTTTTTATACTTAAATTATAGGTTTCAAATACTCCTTTAGATAAAGATTGTAAAAATCCTCGTGGCGCTCCATAAGATAAATTATCCACATTTCCAATAACTTTAGACCCAATAGTAACTGGAACATATAAAATCTCTTTATCTCTTTCTAGAGTAAATTCTAGATCTTTATCTGGATTTTCAAGAACTACCGAAATAATATCAGCAGAACTTTTAATTTCTTTATCTCCAATTTTTATAATCCTATCATTTCGTTTTAAATTTGCATTAAAGGCGGCGCTCCCCTCAATAATTTCACCAAGTATTGGTTCGTTAGAAGATTCGAAATAAGTCCCAAGTACGCCAGTATTTTTAGAGCTTATAGTTACAGGAACATATAAAATTTCATTATTTCTTTCTATAGTAAATTCTAAATCAGAACTTGGGTTATTAAGTATCGCTGATTGAATTTCATCAGCATAAGTAATTTTTTCACCTCCAATCTCTAAAACTCTATCATTCGCTAAAAATAATTCTTTTGTTTCAAATCCGTTGGATATTGCCTCAGCTATTACTGGCTCCCCTCTAAACACTATTTCAATACCAAAATATTTGGTTAGAGAAGCTACAGGATTTGCCTGAGACTCATTAGTATTCAAAAAATCATCAACACTTAAAGAAATTAATATTGGGTCTTCACTTGAAGATCTTTGTACTAAGAAATCCATATCACCTGAATAACCAGCATAACTAATTAATTCAAGACTAACATCCTTAGGGTCTCTTACTTCAACTTCATTTATAGATAAGATCTTATCTCCGACTTCAAAAGATGATATAGATGTATTTACATAGGCCTGATTATTTACCTTCATAACAATTGGGCTTAATTGAGGATCAGGCGTATTAAAAAAAATAAAAGTTAAAAGAAATATAGATAATAAGAAATTTGCTAAAGGGCCTGCAAACATAATAAGTGCTCTTTGCCATTTAGGTTTAGAGTCAAAAGTATTCTTGATTTGATCCTCTGTTAATTGCTCGCAAACTTCTGGTTCATGTTCAATCAGTTTATTGGTAATCATGGATACATATCCGCCTAGTGGAACTGCAGATAAAGCAAATTCAGTGCCATGTTTATCATATTTCTTATAAAAAACAGGCCCCATACCTATAGAAAATCTTTGCACATGAACTTTAAACATTCTTGCAAAAATAAAATGACCAAACTCATGAATCGTAACTAGAACACCTAATAAAACTGCAAATGCTAATAAATAAGGCACTATTGAAAATATATAGCCCCATGAATCAGTTCTATATATGAAATAGGATCCAATAATTGCTAATGCTATAAAAAATTTTAATTTAGTATTCATACTTTAATTAGAAATGGATTTTACCACCTTCTTTGCCTCAATGCGTGTCTCCTTGTCAATATCATTTATAGAATCAAGAGACAAATCATTAGACACATTATTTTTATTAAAAGTTCTATAAATTACCTCATAAATTTTAGAGAATTTTATTTGCCCATTTATAAAACTATCGACTGCTATTTCATTTGCAGCATTAAAAACAATTCCATAATTACTTCCATTATTGCAAATTTGGCGTGCAATATTTTGAATCTCCATTCTGTCTTTAGGAAATTCTTGGAAAGACAAATTTAATGATGTAAAGTTTAGTTCATCAAAGCTAATTGGTATTCTATTGCTTTCTGAAAGACCATTAGCAATCGGAACTCTCATATCAGGTGCACTCATTTGGCAAATACTTGAACCGTCTTTATATGTAACTATTGAATGGATGATGCTTTGAGGGTGAACAACTAATTGAAATATTTGCTCATCTAAATCAAAAAGATATTTTGCTTCTATCAACTCTAAACATTTATTTACAAGAGTTGCTGAATCAATTGTAATTTTATTACCCATTGACCAATTTGGATGATTTAGAGCCTCTTCTAAAGTAACATTTTCTAAATCAGAAATTGAATAATTTAAAAATGGCCCTCCTGAAGCGGTGATAATTACCTTTTGTACATCTTCAGTACCATTTTCTCCAGATAGACATTGAAAGATTGCATTATGTTCGCTATCAATTGGAACAATATTAGAATTATATTTCTTTGCTAAAGGCATAATTAAATCGCCGCCAGCAACAATGCTTTCTTTGTTGGCTAATAATATTTTTTTTCCAGTAGTCGCAGCAAAATACATTGCTTTCAGGCCAGCAAACCCAGATGTAGCGCAGACAATAATATCAACCTCATCAAGTTTTATAAGATTCTCAAGATTTGAATCTCCGCTCATAAAAGATAAATTTTTATTATCAGTTTGTTTTATAAAACAATCATGATCATCTATATGAACATATTTAGGTAAAAAATCATTAATAATCTTTTGAGCAATAGAAATATTTGTATTAAATGCAATACCAATTAAATTAAATTTATCTTTGTTTTGAGAAATCACACTAAGAACACTCTTTCCAATACTTCCAGTTGCTCCTAATAAAAGTATATTTTTCATAATCAAATTATAAAAAACAAAATAATTATCAATAAAGGTGTAGTTATTAGATGAGAATCAATTCTATCTAATACTCCGCCATGGCCTGGCAAGATTGTACCTGTGTCTTTAACTCCACTTTGTCTTTTAAAATAACTAATCAAAAGATCTCCCACAAAAGAAGAAAAGCCAGCTAGAATAAAAAATAAAATTATCCAATAATTTTTTGGGCTTAAAGATAAGCCCATAAGAATACCAATTAATATCAGGGGAAATAATCCGCCAATTAACCCCTCTAAAGTCTTATTTGGGCTAATCTCTTTAACTATATAATTCTTGCCAAAATTAGATCCAATTATATATGCAAATATGTCAAATATTGCAGTATTGAAAATAATAAATCCGTATAAAAAATATGCCGTAAGTACAGGATAAAAATTCAGGTTATTATCAAAATATACCTCCCACCCAAAGATCATAAAGATTGACCAAAAACCAAAATTAAAGATCAGAAAAAATCCAAATAGTTTATTTTTGAATTTATTTGAGATCCATTCATAGTAAGCAGCCAAACAAATAAACAAAATTACCAAAGCAAAAATCCAAGAATTCTGAAGATAAAGCACTAACAATATAGCTGATGTAATGATTAATGCGGTTAATAATCTTAATAACATTTTAATTTTAGACCCTTTTACCAAACCTTCTTCTGACTTTTTTAAAGCTATTTAAACATTTTATGAAGTCATCCTTTGTAAAATCTGGCCATAGCTTATCTATAAACATAAATTCAGCATAGGCAGCTTGGAATAATAAAAAATTGCTTAATCTTTTATCGCCACCAGTTCTAATTATTAAATCTATATTATCATCTGGTACTTGTGAGGTTGCCGCAATCATATCTTCATCAATATCATTAGTTTTAATGCGGGCTGCTTTATAGTCGATTGCCAGCTCTTTACATGTGTTAACAATATCCTTCCTTCCTCCATACCCTAAAGCAACATTTAGTCTTAGTGATGGACTTTCTTGAAATGTATCATCTTCAGCACTTTCAGTTTTTTCCTTTATCTCATATCCAAAGCTACGCACATCACCGAAAAAATTTAACATTACACCCTGCTCTTTAAGTTCTGGAACTTGATCAATAATTGCTTTTACTATGAGTTTTTTAATTCCGTTAACTTCACTTTTAGGTCTAGACCAATTTTCAGAACTAAAGGCATAAATAGTTAAACTTTCAATATTTTTAGCAACACATTCTTCAACTATATCTTTTACTACCCCTACTCCTTTCTCATGTCCTTGGGTAACTTTTAATTTATTAGCTTTTGCCCATCTTCCGTTGCCATCCATAATAATCCCAATCTTTTTTGGATAATTGTTTTTATTATTTGGGTTGTTGGCCATTATGGCACTCTAAATTTCTAATAGATCTGATTCTTTATTTTTTAAATCTGAATCAACAATTGATATGAATTTGTCAGTTTCCTTTTGAATACGATCTTCTATTCTTCTTAAGTCATCTTCAGATATCTCAGACGTTTGCTGCATTTCTTTTGCAGAGTTATTGGCGTCTCTTCTTATGTTTCTTATAGATATTCTTGAATTTTCAGCTTCTGATCTTGCTTGTTTAATATAATCTTGTCTCGTTTCTTCAGTCAGTGCTGGCATATTGACTCTAATAAGATCAGAACTAGTGTTCGGATTAAGACCTAGATCTGAAGTCAAGATTGCTTTTTCAATCTCAGGTATAAGACTTTTATCCCATGGCGATATTACCAAAGATCTTCCTTCCTCTACACTAATATTTGATGTTTGATTGATTGGTGTTAGATTTCCATAGTAGTCAACCTTTATATCATCTAATATTGATGGATTAGCTCTTCCGGTTCTAATTTTATTAAAAGCATTCTTGAGAGCTGCTACAGATTTCTCCATTTTATCCGAAACTTCATTTATTAAATTATCCATATCAATCTATAAGTGTACCTACTTTTTTACCGCAAATGATATCTTTTAGCGCATCATTCTTATTTACATTAAATACATTGATTGGTAATTCATGGTCTCTAGCTAAAGTTAGAGCTGTTGCATCCATCACTTTGAGGTTTTTCGAAATCGCATCGTCAAATGAAAGAGTCTCAAAAAATTTTGCATTTTTATTTTGTTCAGGGTCTGAATCATAAACACCATCAACTCTTGTTGCTTTTAACATAAGGTTTGATTGAGTTTCTATGGCTCTCAGACATCCTGCGGTATCTGTTGTAAAAAAAGGATTGCCTGTACCTGCAGTAAAAATGACAACATACCCATCGCTTAAGAGCTGTATTGCTAGTCTTCGATCATAGTGTTCAACAATACCAGACATAGAAATAGCTGACATTACTCGCGTTTTTATACCGGCTCTTTCTAGAGCATCTCTTAATGCAATACCATTCATGACAGTAGCTAACATTCCCATATGGTCACCAGCTACCCTATCCATACCTGCTTTATTTAATTTTTCTCCTCGAAAAAGATTTCCGCCTCCAATTACAATACCAATTTCTGCTCCAATATCTTTACAAGATTTAACTGAAGCAGCCATATCGTTTAGAATTTTTGGATCTATTCCATGCTCATCGTTCCCAGCAACAGATTCCCCGCTAAATTTTACGAGTACTCTTTTGTGCTTTAATTCAGACATGTTTTATTTTAATTGTTCAGCAACCTCTTCTGCAAAATCTTTAACCTCTACTTCAATACCTTCCCCAACTTTAAGTCTTGAAAAAGATACGATACTTGCATCATGAGATGTTAAATAATCCATTACAGTTACTTCTGGATCTTTTACAAAATCTTGTGATAAAAGGGAAACCTCGGATAAAAACCTTCTAACCTTTCCTTCAACCATTTTATCCATTATTTCTTGTGGCTTTCCAGATTCCTTAGCTTGATTCTCATATATTGCTTTTTCTCTATCAAGCACATCTTTATCAATATCATCTTCGGATAGACATAATGGATTAAATGCTGAAACATGCATAGCAACATCTTTAGCCACATCTGCATTGCCCCCTTTGATTGTTGTAATTGAAGCCAGTTTTGAATCGGAATGAAGGTATAGTCCCACATGCATCTCATTATCGAACTCAATTGTGCTAATCCTTCTAAGTTGAATATTTTCACCTATAGTTTGTACAAGATTTTTTCTATCATCCTCAAGATTTGATTCAGTTAAAGATGCTATATCAGTAATTTTATTTTGGGATATATATTCTTTTACTTTATCTGCAAATTCTAAAAAATTAGCATCCTTTGCTGCAAAGTCTGTCTCGGAATTAATTTCAGCCATCGTTGCATATCCATTACATATAGAAGTAACTAAAATTCCATCAGCTGCTACTCGTGAAGATTTTTTTTCTGCTTTAAGGGCGCTATTTGATCTAAGTAGATCTAAAGCTTTTTCAACATCTCCGTTGCACTCAACAAGCGCTTTTTTGCAATCCATCATTGCAACGCCTGTCATATCTCTAAGCTCTTTAACCTGTGCAGCTTTAATTTCCATCATTACTCTTCCTCTTTTTCATCATTGATATCATTATCTTCTTTTTTGGTTTCTTCTTTTTCAATTGCTTCTTCAGATTCTTGAACTTCCTCTGTTTTAACAACTTCTTCAGATTCTTGAACTTCCTCTGTTTTAACAACTTCTTCAGACTCGATAGATGCTTCTTCTATTTTATCTGATGTGATCTCTTCCTTTTTAATTGTTTGGATTACTGGAGAGTCAGATTTTGGTGAAAACCCTTTAGAGGATTCGATACCTCTCGAACAAGCGTCTGCAATAACCTTAGTAACCAATCTAATTGATCTTATAGCATCGTCATTGCCTGGAATAACTGTGTCAATACCATCAGGGTCTGAATTAGTATCAACCAATGCAATTACTGGAATGCCCATTTTTTTAGCTTCTAGAACTGCAATTTTTTCATATTTAACATCTATTACAAAAATTGCATCTGGCAGCCCTTTCATATCCTTAATTCCCCCAACGCTTGCTTGTAATTTTGTGTGTTCTTTTTGAATCTCAACTGCTTCTTTCTTAATAAGCTTTTCAATTCTTCCTGAAGAAATCATTTCATCAATATCGATTAAGCGCCTTATAGATCCTCTAATAGTCTTCCAATTTGTTAAAGTTCCTCCTAGCCACCTTTTATCTACATAAGGCAGTCCTATTTTTGAAGCTTCTTCTCTAATTGTTTTACTTGCTGATCTTTTGGTGCCTACGAATAATATTTTATTTCCTTTTGAGCAAATATCTTCAACTTTAGAAGCTGCTGCACTAAGATGCTCTTGAGTCATCTCTAAATTAATAATACTAATATGTTTTCTTGTATCAAAGATAAATCCTTCCATCTTTGGATTCCAAAACCTTTGCTGATGACCAAAATGAACGCCTGCTTGTAGCAGGTCTTTTATTGATACTATGCTCAATTTATTTCTCCTCTGGGGTTATTCTCCAATTCATAGTAAAGCTGACTATTTAATAAGCACCCCAACTTTACTTAAACAGAATCTTCGTGTTAAAAGTTCGTGTATTCTATAGAAAAAATCATTTTTTTTAAAGATTTATTTCAATTTAATATATCTGAAATCTTATATAAGTTTGGCTTGAGTTTTTTTATAGCTTTTGATGAACGTAATGCTCCTTTTGCAAAAATATCTCTTGATAATGCTTCATGCTTAAAAGATTTAATTTTATTTTCGTTATAAAAAATTATCTTATGTATTCCAAAGATATCCTTTTTTCTAATAGAGTTTATTTTTTTAGATTTTATAATATCTCTCTTATCTATATGATCTAAAAAATTCTTAATCTCTATGGCAGTTCCAGATGGTTTATCAATCTTTTGTGTATGGTGAGTTTCTTCTATTAAACACTTTAGGTCATCTAATTCATTATCAATATATAATTTAATAGAATTCTTAAGATTATAAATGCCAATACTCATATTTGCAGCTAACAAGACAGGTATAGTATTTTTAGCATCATTAATTTGTTTTATCTGTTCTTCTTTTAACCCAGTTGTTCCAATTATTAGAGGTATTCTATTTTCAACACATTTTTTAATTATTTTTGAAGTTGATAAAGGGTGAGAAAAGTCAATTACTGTTTCTGCAGAAGAAAATTCGTCATCAGCAATAACCCTAAAGTCATTTCCTGCTTTTATTAATTTTGAAATTGACTGGCCCATCTTTCCAGATATTCCATTTATATATACTTTTTGCATCAATCTTTAATCTTTGAGACTGCTTTTAAAAAAGTATCTGTTCCAGGATAATTCTTTGACTGATTTAAAGATTTATTGAGCTCATCTAATAGTTCTTTTTGTTGTTTATCAAGATTAGAAGGTGTCTCAACAACTACTCTGCATAAAATATCCCCCCTTCTTCTATCTCTAACTATTGATGCGCCTTTTCCTTTAATTCTAAAAACTTTACCAGTTTGGGTATTTGGCGGTATTTTTAATGAAATTGTATTCTCAAGAGTTGGTATTTTAATAGAGCCTCCTAATACTGATATATCAAAAGGTATTGGAGCTTCAATGTATAAATTTCTTCCATCCCTCTGAAATAATGGATCATCATTGACTCTAATCGCAACATATAGATCTCCTGATTGGCCACCTTTCATCCATTCACCCTCACCTGAAAGTCTAACTTTATCACCATTATCCACACCAGCAGGAATATTAACTGAAAGGGTTTTATTATCCTTGATAGCACCATTACCTTTGCAGTTTCTGCATTTATTTTTAATTACTTGACCACTGCCCGAACATGAAGAACATGTTTGTTGTACTGAAAAGAATCCTTGCTGCATTCTAACTTGACCTCCACCATTACAGTTAGAACAAACTGTTGGGGCTGTGCCCTTCTCAGCACCAGAGCCATTACACTCACCGCATTCTACATGTGAAGGTATTTTAATCTTTTTTTGTATTCCTAAAACTGCATCTTTAAGGCTTAATTCCAAATTATATTGAAGATCTGATCCTCTTCTTTGTCTTCTTGATTGAGAGCGGGTACCAAAAACATCTCCAAAGATGTCTCCAAAAATGTCATTAATATTTATATCGTTAAAATTTGGGCCGCCGCCCATGCCCTCTACACCAGAATGACCAAACTGATCATAGGCTGATTTTTTTTGGGGATCTGAAAGCACATCATATGCCTCAGCAGCTTCTTTAAATTTCTCGGCTGCCTCTGGATTATCTGGATTTCTATCAGGATGGTATTTCATAGCTTTCTTTTTGAAAGCTTTTTTTAAGTCGCTTGCTGAAACATCTCGAGAGACTTCAAGAGTTTCATAGTAGTCTCTCTTTGACATAACGATTTATTTTTCTTCTTCTTTTACTTCTTCAAATTCAGCATCAACAGTATTGTCAGAAGATTCTTCAGAGCTAGAATCAACATCTCCTTGCTCTTCCGATCCATCTTGTTTATATAGTTTTTGTGATAATGGTGTTAAAACATCATTCAAATTTTTAGTGGAAGATTCTATTGATTCAATATTTTCAGAAGCCACTGCTTCCTCCAAAGAAGTAACAGCCTCTTCAACTTGTTTCTTTTCTTCATCAGATAATTTGTCACCAGATTCTTCAATAGTTTTTCTTGTAGCATGAACTAACATATCTGCATTATTTTTTGTCTTAACTAGTTCCTCAAATTTTTTGTCATCTTCAGCATTAGCTTCAGCATCTTTAACCATCTTTTCAATATCATCATCTGATAATCCACTAGATGCCTTAATTACTATAGATTGTTCTTTACCAGTATTTTTATCTTTAGCCGAAACATTTAAAATACCGTTTGCGTCAAGATCAAATGATACTTCAATTTGTGGCATGCCTCTTGCTGCGGGTGGAATGTCAGTTAAATTAAATTGACCTAGCGATTTATTCTGTGACGCTTGAGTTCTTTCACCTTGGATTACATGCACAGTAACAGCTGTTTGATTGTCTTCTGCTGTGCTAAATACTTGTGACTTTTGTGTTGGTATAGTCGTATTCTTTTCAATAAGAGGTGTAGCTACACCTCCTAAAGTTTCAATACCAAGTGTAAGGGGGGTCACATCAAGTAATAATACATCTGTGGTATCACCAGATAAAACAGAACCTTGGATAGCTGCACCAACTGCAACAGCCTCATCTGGATTCAGATCTTTTCTTGGATCTTTGCCAAAAAATTCAGAAACTTTCTTCTGGACTAAAGGCATTCTTGTTTGACCTCCAACTAAAAGTATTTCATTTATATCGCCTTTTGAAAGTTTTGCATCTTTAAGTGCTAACTTTAATGGCTCTAAACTTTTATCTACTAAATCTTCTACAAGAGATTCAAGCTTTGCTCTAGTTATTTTGTGAACAAAGTGCTTAGGCCCTGAGCTATCTGCGGTTATATATGGAAGATTTACTTCAGTTTGTTCAGATGATGAGAGTTCTATCTTAGCTTTTTCAGCAGCCTCTTTAAGTCTTTGTAGTGCTAAAGGATCGCTTTTTAGATCAAACCCAGACTCTTCTTTAAACTTGTCTACAAAATAATCTATAAGCCTTAAATCAAAGTCTTCTCCGCCTAAAAATGTGTCCCCATTTGTTGATAAAACCTCAAATTGATGCTCTCCGTCAACATCTGATATTTCTATTATTGATATATCAAAAGTTCCTCCTCCAAGATCATAAACAGCGACAGTTGAGTCTCCTTTGCTTTTATCAAGGCCATAAGCAAGAGCTGCTGCTGTTGGTTCATTTATAATTCTTTTTACATCAAGCCCAGCTATCTTACCTGCATCTTTTGTAGCTTGTCTTTGAGAATCATTAAAATAAGCCGGAACAGTAATTACTGCTTCTTTTACTTCATGTCCTAGGTAATCTTCGGCAGTTTTCTTCATTTTTTTAAGAACCTCTGCAGCGACTTGAGGTGGAGCTAATTTTTTGTTTGATGCCTCTACCCAGGCATCTCCATTATCAGCTTTAATAATTTTGTATGGGACCATATCAGCGTCTTTGCTTACAACTTCATCGTCAAAAGTTCTTCCAATCAACCTTTTGATAGCATATAGAGTATTTTCAGGGTTTGTAACAGCCTGTCTTTTTGCTGGCAGCCCCACTAACACTTCATCATTATCTGTATATGCGATAACAGATGGGGTAGTTCTAGCGCCTTCGGCATTTTCAATAACCTTTTGCTGTTTTCCTTCGACAACAGCAACGCAACTATTTGTTGTTCCTAAATCAATTCCTATTATTTTTGACATATTTTCCTCTAATTTTTTATCACAGTTACTCTGGCTGGTCTCAATACCCTTGAATGAAGCTCCCAACCTCTCTGCAAGATGTTACCCACATATCCATCTTCTTTATCTTTATTTTGCTCCATAGATACTGCTTCATGTTTTTCTGGATCAAATTCTTCATTATTCGGATAGATAGGTACCATTCCAAATTTATCAAGTGTGGATTCAAAAGATTTTAAAGTTAGCTCTATGCCTTCTTTATCTTCTTCTGTGGCATTTTTTGATAAATTTGTAAGAGCATTTTCAAGATTATCAATAATTGGCAAAAGTTCTGATAATAATCTTTCAACACCAAACTTATGAGCCTTTTCAACTTCAGAAATAGTTCTTTTAAATGCATTATCTAGATCAGCTCTTGACCTAAGTAATTGTTTTTCTAATTCTTCATTTTTATCAAAAAGCTCTTCATATGTTGGTGTTCCAACATTATCTTTATCGGATGAGTCTTCAGCCTTTAATTCTTCATGATTACCATTTAAAGGTTTTTCAGAACCATTTATCTGATCATCAGAAACTGATTTATCTTTTTTAGCCATAATTAAATCCCACTAGAGCATATATTGGGATTTATAATTTCACTTCAAGAGTAGAAGTCTATAATTATTTATTTCTTTTTTACGTGTAAAACAAGATTATGATCTACTAATTGATAACCAGCATCATTTGCAATTTTATTAATTTTATCCATTAATTCGATATCTTGAAACTCTAAAACTTTACCAGTTTCAACATCAACCATATGCTCATGATGCTCTTCTATAACCTCATATACTGCATGGCTTCCTTCAAAATGATGTTTTTTTACCATTCCAGCAGATTCAAATTGAGTTAAAACTCTATATACTGATGCTAAACCTATGTTCTCGCCATTATTTAGTAATTCTTTATAAATATCCTCAGCGCTAAAATGAGCCTCTTCCTGGATAGCAGTAGAAGCTAAAATCTCCATTATTTTAATCCTGGGCAGTGTTGCTTTTAGCCCTGCTTTCTTTAATTCTGTATTTTGTTTATTCATATATTGATATAGTACATCTTTTTAATAATGATGCTAATGCTTGGCGACATAAAATATATTACAAAGTATAATTATATTAGATATGAAAAGAAGTTATAAATTAAAATCTCTAAGGGCATATTTCTCATGTTTTATAATTTTAATCATAACTTCATGCGCTTCCTTAAGTCCTTATAAAGTTCCAGTCCTTCAAGGAAATATTTTTGAAGAAGATGATATCGATAAATTATCTGAAGGTTTAACTAAGGAACAAGTCCAGTTTATTTTTGGAACTGCTTTAGTGAAAGACCCATTCCATCCAAATAGATGGGATTATTTTTATTCTGTTAAAGTGGGCACACAAACCCTTAGTGAAAGTAAGTTATCTATTTCATTTGACCAAGATGGGCTTGTGGATAGTTGGATAATTGAAAAAACAGAAGAAAACTAATTTTATTTTTTCTTAGTGAGTCTGTCTATAAAAGCTTCCATGGCTGCATCGCTAAAGGTATTTATTAACTGATCTGGTATCAAATTGTCCAGCAAAAAGGGAAGCTCAAACTCTGAAGAGAAGTTTATCTCAGTTAAATATTTGTCTTTTTGTTTGATAGTCCATTCGCCTTCAAAAGATTCAAATGGTCCATCGATCTGACTAATCTTTATCGAATTTTCCATTAGTATATTTTTAGATTTAATAGAATAATTTTTTAAAAAGAAATTAAATTGAAGTTCGCCTATCTCGAATGAATCGTTTTTTTCTATTAATTTAGCGCTTGAGCAGTTAGGAATATACTTTGAATAATTTTCAAAAGTAGCAATTTCTTTATAAACTTTAGCGCTATATTCCTTAATTAATTTTGAAAAATTTACTTTTCTTGTCACTTAGTGGCTTCTGGGAAATTCAATTATAAAAATTGATAGAAGCGATTGCGCCAAGAATGATATCAATACACATCCAACTCCAATAGGAGCTATAAACTTAATAAAGATTCTCCATATTTCATATATAGTTTGATTGATTTCTCCTAGCTCATTCTTAATTAGAGACTCTTTCATAAACCAACCAATGAATATAGCTATAAGCATGCCTCCAAGAGGTTGCATAATGTTTACAGATATTAATTCCATATTAGCTTGAAAGGTATTATTGCCTTCTTTATCAAAACCTAATGCAGTTCCAATTCCTATCAACCAACATATCAAAGAAATAATTATTGCTGACTTTGTTCTTGAAAGATATCCCTCCTCTGAAAGGTATGCAACACCAGGCTCAAGTATAGAAATTGAAGAGCTGAGCGCTGCTACTGATAATAAAATAAAAAAGATTGGTCCAATTATATTTCCAAAATCCATTTGATTGAATGCGCTTTGAAGAGATATAAAAACAAGTCCAGGACCGCTGCTAGGTTCAAGACCTGGTATATAAAATATAATAGGAAAAACCGCCAATCCTGCCATAATCGCAACCAGTGTATCTAATGCTCCAACACTATAAGAGGTTGAAACAATATTTTGATCTTTAGACATATATGCGCCATAAGCCATTATTGAGCCCATACCTAAACTTAAACTAAAGAATGCCTGGCCCATTGCAACCAAAAAAGTATTTGATGTTATCTTGGTGAAGTCTGGTTTAAATAAGAAAGAAAGGGCATCTTTGAAGGCTCCATTAATAACTCCATAAATAACCATAAATATAAGTAGCAATCCAAGCATTGGCATTAAGATTTTTACCATCCTTCCTATGCCCTTTTTTACACCAGCAGAAACAATGAACATTGTTAATGCCATAAATACGGTGTGCCATAACAAAAGATCCTTGGGTGAATTTACTATTTCATAAAATTGTCCAGTTGTATCTAATTCATTTGAGGATGCAGAAACAAAAATATATTTAAGGCAAATGCCTGCGATTACACTATAAAAAGAAAGTATTAATATTCCAGCTAATATGCCTATCCATCCAACTCCTTGCCATTTTGATGAAACTCCTGAATCCATTGCAGATCTTCTCATTGAATTAATTGGACTATTTCCAGACCTTCTTCCAATCAAGATTTCGCTCAACATAATAGGCAGTCCTATTAAAATAATGCACATCAAATATATTAAAACGAATGCGCCACCACCCTCTGTGCCAGCTTTGTAAGGAAACCCCCAAATATTACCAAGCCCTACTGCTGAACCAGTTGCAGCAAGAACGAAAGTCCATTTTCCTACCCAGGTTCCATGTGATTTTAATGTTTTCTGCATAATATATATTTATAAGTATGGGCTACTGTATGGGTTTATCCAATACCCAACAGATATTAAAAAACTTATACAAACTAGTAAAGTAAGAATTTTTCTAAATTTCTTATAATCTTCATCTTTAAATTGAAAATCTTCAGTTGATTTTTCAAAGACATGAAAAAAATAAAAACAAAAAATTGATAATACAAGGCCTATTAGAATGAAATTATAGAAAGCCAATAAAAGAAGAAGACATCCTAATATGCTAAATAAAATACCAATTGATAGATTTGTTGCTTGATGACTCTGATCATCTCTCCACCCCCAGGAAAAACCACCTAAAAAAGTTATTATTATTGCGCCATAGCCAAGCTGAAAAGCAATTAGGGTTTTACTTATATCTCCACCAATTATCCATGGCATCAATGAAAAAATAGCAAAAGGTAAAAAGCCAATATATCCAAATGTAGATTTTATGTTTGTAATGTTCAATTTTTTTTAAATAATTTATTGCACTTAGTTCTTCAAGATACATAATAAAGTATGGCAAAAGAAAAACCTGCACTAATTGTAAAGAATAAAAATGCTGCAAGAAACTATAAATTGGAAGAATCTTTTCAAGCAGGAATTGTTCTAGAAGGATGGGAAGTAAAATCTTTAAGAGAATCAAAAGTGGATGTAAAAAATTCATACATCAATATAAGAAAGGGTGAGGCATGGCTTATAGGCGCAAAAATTGATTTACCTCCTTCCCTTAAGCACGAAGACATAGACCTGACCAAATCAAGAAAACTTCTTCTTCATAAAAAAGAAATCGCTAAAATAGAAAAACTAAAAGGTGAAAAAGGTCTTACATGTGTTTTAACAAAAGTCTATTGGAAAGATAATCTCGTTAAATGTGATATAGCTATGGGAAAAGGTAAAAAACATAGAGATCAGAGGGAAGATATTAAAAAAAGAGATTGGGAAAGAGATCAGGGTCGTTTATTAAAAAATAATTCAAAAAAATATTAATGTATAATGCCCTTCCTTATGGGGGCGAATAGGGTTCGACGTTTCTACTGGACTCCGAAGCGCATGCCAAGATTGTAGTAATTCTTGTAAAACATACTACAAAAAAAATAG
>MDSW01158218.1_pt1 | contig 27558 bp, 22 predicted proteins | sample 811171 | NCBI WGS metagenome assembly MDSW01 (sample SAMN05326641, study PRJNA326480) | marine metagenome | isolation source: seawater | place: Atlantic Ocean: North West | collected 2012 | reverse complement strand
TTGAGATTAAGTATCTGGCTTATCTAATAAATAGAAATACAGTTGCGCGTCAGCTCCGAATTCACATCGGATTCCTTAAATTATTTATATATACCAATAATAGATAAATATAACTAGGTATAAAATTATATCTTAAAAACAATATGGTGTGAATAATAAATATTATAAATAAAAAAATATTTTTTAAAAAGCTATCGGAATCAATTAGAAAGTTGCAATAAATTAATTATCATAGATAATCAATATAATTATACAATTTAACAGGAGCAAATATAATGGGTGAGTTTACAAAAGAGTTTACAAGTGATAATTTTGATAAAGAAGTTATTAATTCTGATAAACCCGTGTTAGTAGATTTTTGGGCTGAATGGTGTGGTCCATGTAGACAAATAGGTCCTACAGTAGATGAACTTGCAACTGAATACAAAGAAAGTGCTATTATTGGTAAGGTTAATATTGATCATCACCCTACAATTGCCTCTGATTATGGAATACGAAGTATACCGAGTTTATTAGTATTCTCCGGTGGTAAAGTTCAGCAGCAAATAGTTGGTGCTGTAGGTAAAATGGAGCTAAAAGAAGCAATAGATAAAGTATTATAATAATATAACTATAGATAAAAAGTAAATTGAAAGATAAAATACAAAAGGTAATTGTAATAGGTTCAGGCCCAGCAGGATTAACTGCTGCTATTTATGCAGCTAGAGCAAATTTAAATCCATTAGTTTTTGAAGGAAATCAGCCTGGGGGCCAACTAACTATTACAACAGATGTTGAAAATTATCCAGGTTTCCCTGATGGTATTATGGGGCCTGAGATGATGGATTTATTTCGTAAACAGGCGCAGAGATTTGATGCAAAGACTCATTTTTTAACAGTTGATGACGTGGATTTTTCAGAACGTCCATTTAAGGTAATTGTAGGAGAAGATACTTATTTAACAGAATCTGTAATTATTTCTACAGGTGCTTCTGCACAATTATTAGGCCTTGAATCAGAAAAAAAGTTAATGGGATATGGTGTCTCCGCATGTGCAACTTGTGACGGATTCTTTTTTAAAGAGAAAAAAGTGTTAATTGTTGGTGGCGGAGATTCTGCAATGGAAGAGGCTACCTTTTTGACGAAGTTTGCATCTAGTGTTTCTATTGTTCATCGAAGAGATGAATTTAGAGCCTCTAAAATTATGCAAGAGCGTGCATTAAATAATCCTAAGATAGATGTTATATGGAATTCCTCAATTGAGGAAATGTTAGGAGACCCTGGAGATAAGGGATTGACGGGTGTAATTTTAAAAAATACAGTTTCTGGCAAAACTTCTGAGATGGCATGTGATGGTGTTTTCATTGCGATTGGTCATACTCCAAATTCTCAATTATTTAAAGGTAAGCTTGATTTGGATGATAAAGGTTATATCTTAACAGGTGCAAAAAATACTAAAACTTCAGTTCCTGGAGTATTTGCATCTGGAGATATACAAGATACTGTATACCGTCAAGCAATTACTGCGGCAGGTTCTGGATGTATGGCTGCATTAGATGCTGAACACTTTTTAGAGAATAATCCTGTAAATTAAATTGCCTTTTGTCTTATAAGGAATAAGGCAAATGAAATTAAAATTAAGAATCCAAAGTTGTAAAAATATTTTTATGAAGGCTTTTTGCTTTCTATTAAATATTTGTATTCCTCTTATTTCAATTAAATTATTAATTCATAAATGTTTCTTAGTTAGGATACAATATGATTTATATTTTAGATCCATTCAATTTAATCATCTCTATGGAGTTTCATTGTGAAAGATATTCTTATAATTGATTGTGGGCCAAGTTTAGCAGAGGTTACAAAGGTATTTGGATCTGCTCCTGAATGGATTATGAACTGTTTAAATGAAACTAAATGTAATTTTACTTGGATTAAACCATATGATGGTGATCAAATAGGAAAAAAACATTATGATGCTTGGATAATTACAGGCTCGCCTAGATCTGTTTATGAGAATGAAGATTGGATGCTCTCTGTTGAAAAAGAATTAAGACTTATTAAATCTTCTGATACTTTAGTGCTTGGTATTTGTTTTGGCAGTCAGTTAATTGCTAAAGCTTTTGGTGGGAAAGTACAATTAAATCCAAATGGATGGGAGCTAGGAGCATATTCTATTGAATTAACAGATATTGGAAAACAAAATCCGTTGTTTTTGGGATTTGCAAATAATGAAATTGTATATGAATCACATCAGGATTGTGTTACTCAGTTACCAGATGATGCAATTGAACTTGCTAAAAATAAAAAAGGAAATCAGTCATTTACTGTATATAATAACTTCTATGGTGTTCAGTTTCATCCAGAGTTTTCGTTGGATATTATTAAGAAGTATGTTTCAATTAGAAAAGCCAAAGGAGTGCCGGTTGATGACCCTAGTGTCCCAGAGTCTATAAATGGCAAGTTAATATTGTTTAACTTTATAAAATTAATTAAATAAATTTAAGAAAGGAAATTATATGCCAATTCCATTGTATAGTATTAAGGATATTTATGTATCAAAAGATGGAGATAACAAATTAACAATCAAACAATTTGATATTCATAGAGGTGCATGCTATGTTTTTGAAGGACAAATGGGTAGTGGTAAAACAACATTTTTAGATATTTTATATAATCGAAGAAAAGTTAAGGGTGCTGAAATTCAATTTGAGGATAAGAACATATATAAATACTCTAATCATGCCTATCAAGATCAAATTGCTATAGTACCTCAAAAATTTAAAGCTCCATGGGGAACTGTAAAAAAATTTATGACTAAAAAAATTAGCAAGTTTAGTTATATAAGAAATCCAAAAAAGAGAGTTGATGAAATTAGTAAAAAAATGAATATTTCCTCTCTTCTTAATAGAAAATTAAAAACGCTTACTCCTGGTGAATTAAGGTGGGTGATGCTAGCAACTATGATAGGAGCTGATAGTAAGGTTTTATTTATTGATGAAATAGAGCAACACCTTGGTAAAAAAGAACAAAAGAATTTGCTTTCTATTCTTCATAGAAAGATTAATTATGATGGCGTAACTCTGATTGCATCTACTCAAAATAAAGAGATGCTCTCAAAAATTGCGTCAGTAACAATTACTCTAGATAATGGCAGAATAACTAGTGTGAGGTCTGCTTCTAATAAGCGTGATTATTCTAAAAATAAAAAAAATTATAAAGGTAATAGAAAAAACAAAAAATAATTATTGAAGACTTTTTTTAATGGCTTTTTCCCATCTAAGAAGTAGCTGATTACTTTTATTCTTTGACATTTTAGGTTTAAATACGTTTATATTTTTATATGTAGATTCAATTATGGAGAGATCATCCCATAATTGTGCCCCTATTCCTGATAACAATCCTGCACCTAAACCTGTTGATTCAATATTGGAAGGTCTATGAATATCTAATCCTAATATATCAGATTGAAACTGCATTAAGAAATTATTAGAAGATGCTCCTCCATCTACTTTAAGACAAGATATATCTCTGTTCAAGTCTTTTACAATAGAAAAGGTTAAGTCACTTACTTGGAATGCTATACTTTCCAAAGAAGCTCTAATTATATGTTTTCTATTTGAACCTCTAGATAGACCTGAAATAATGCCTCGCGCTTCCATGTCCCAATATGGTGCTCCTAGACCCGTAAAGGCTGGTACAATCATTACACCACTAGAGTCTTTAATAGAAAGTGCAATTTCCTCAGTTTCTGATGCTGATGAAATAATTTTTAATTCATCTCGAAGCCATTGAATTAGGGCTCCACCAATAAAAACTGATCCTTCAAGTGCATAAGATGCTGCACCCTTTGAATCACAAGCAATTGTTGTGATTAGACCTGAACTAGAGTCAACTCTTTTTTCCCCAGTATTGGTCATTAAAAAACATCCAGTACCATAAGTACATTTAGTATCACCTTTGTTAAAACATTGCTGGCCAAATAGAGCCGCCTGTTGATCGCCTGCAACACCTGTAATAGGAATTTCATGATTCAATATTTGTTTATGAGTTTTACCAAAATCACCAGTAGAGGGTTTGACTTCAGGTAAAATATTAGAAGGAATATTTAAAATTGATAATAGTTCTTCATCCCATTCTTTTTTATTTATATTAAAGATCATAGTTCTAGAAGCATTGGTATAATCAGTTGCATGAATATTTCCTTTAGTTAAATTCCATATTAACCAAGTATCAATAGTTCCAAAAGCTAGCTTGTTATTTTTAGTATTGTGAATAGCTGATGGTATATTTTCCATTAACCATTTAATCTTAGTACCTGAGAAATAACTATCAATAATAAGTCCTGTTTTTTCTTTTACTAGATTGCTGTATCCATCATTTTTAAGTTTATTACAAATATCTTTAGTACGTCTGCATTGCCAGACTATTGCATTATAAATTGGTTTGCCTGTGTTTTTATTCCATATTACAGTTGTTTCTCTTTGGTTTGTAATTCCGATAGAAAAAATTTTTTTTATTTGAAAATCTTCAAAAGCAGCTAGAATCAGACTATGGGTTATTTTCCATATTTCGACAGGGTCATGCTCAACCCATCCTTCTTTAGGGTAGTACTGGGAGAATTCTTGGTAATATTTTTTACATATAGAAAATTGTTGGTCTATAACGAGAACAGTAATACCTGTTGTTCCTGCGTCTATAGAAAGTATATATGAATTCATATGAACTGTATTAATTAATTGTTAATGATATCAAAGTTACTATTCTTATTTAAAGAAAACTGCAATTAATATGTAAATTACAACCTAACAATACATAAGATTATTAATATAAAATAGGCCCTATGATTAAATATTTTTTATATATAATTTTTACGCTCAATGTGGGTGTATTTAATTTATTTGCGATTGAATATAAAGCTTCTGAGATTTTAGATTCTATGATAATTTCTTTGAGTCCTTTTTCTTCTAAAGGAATAATGGAGCAAGAAATTATTAGATCAAATAAAATAATAAATCGAAGTACTTTTGAATATTATTCTCAAAAATATGGTTCAGATATAATGATAAAATATATTTCTCCTGAAAGTATTTTGGGTAATGCTTTTCTATCTATAAACAATGGTGCTGATATTTGGGTCTACTTTCCAAAGCTTAATAGATCAAGGAAAATAGTTGATCATGCAAAATTTGAAAAAGTTTTAGGAGGAGATTTCACCTACCTTGATTTATCTGGTAAAGGTCAATGGAGAGATGATTATAGAATTAAAAAAATTAATTCTGGAGAAAAAAAACATTATTTGCTTTTATTAATACCTCGATCAAAGTTAGATCCTGAATTCGACTCACTAAAAGTTTATATTAATAAACGTAGCTACTATCCTAATAGAGTACTTTACTATAAAAATAATATAAAATATAAAACACTAAGATTTAACGAGCTTTCGGAAGTTCAAAATGTAAATACATCCATGTTGTTAAATATGAAAAATCATTTAGATAGTTCAGAAACTAATATTAGAATTATTGATATTACTTATAATATTACTTTTGATAAATATTTTTTTTCTAAAAATAATATTATTTCTAATTGATCATATGCTTAATAATTCATTTCGATTGCTTTTTTATTAAAATAAATCAAATATGTTGAAAATTTTATTAAATAGCATGTTATCATTTTTATTAAATAGATTGTGGTTGACAAAATCTTTATTTTTATTTTTAATTTGTTTTTGTGGATATTACCTAATTCATCTTCATATTCCTTCTAGATTATTAAATTTTAGATCTATAAAAACAAGTTTTCTATTAGAAGATTTTAATCAAAGCAAAGTTAATAATAATTCAAATATTTTTCTAGTTGTTGAAGGTGTAGAAGAAGATATGAAATTATTTGCTGATGAAGTTAAAAATAATCTAGAAATATTTGATAATTTTATTTCTGGTGTTTATACTCAAGTTCCTATTGAGTTTTATAAGCGTAATAAGTTTAAGCTTCTTACCTTAGAACAGTTAGAAGATTTGACTAATATTTTAAAGAATCCCAATTTAATTACCTATTTGCACAATTTAAATAATTTTATTGAAAAAAAATATTTAAAGAATTTAGATATTACTCAATTAGAAAAATATAAAATGGATATAGTCTTCATTTTAGATGGTATAGAAAAGTTTGTTAAATATAAAAAAGAACTTTTCTCCAAATCTATTTTAGAAGATTTTGGACAAAAATCCGTAGACGCACTTATTGTAGGTGAAACATACATGATGTCTCTAGATAAAGACATTATGCTTATAGCAATTGAACCATCATCAAATTTACTTAATAATTTTCATCAGTTTGATGTTGCTCTTAATAAGATAGAAGAAATAATTAAAAATTCTGAACAAACTTTTAATGTCCACAGTAGTCTGGTAGGTCCTCTAGTCTTAAATCATGCAGAAGCGATAGAACTTAGAACAAGTCTTAAAATATTTGCTTTGATCGCTTTAGCGATAATTATTTTAGCTGTAACAATATTAATGAAGGACATATTTTTTTCTTTTATAATATTATTAAGCATTTTGTGTTATTTAATTTGCTTTCTTGGTATGTCTAGTTTTGTTATTGAATCAAATAATATTATACTTGTTTTACTAGCTCTAACTTCTATTGCTTTAATATTAGATTTTGGTATACGGATTATTTTTGCGTATATCGATAATAATAATAAAGTTTCTGATCCTGTTGAGATTGTATATTCAATTTTGCAAAAATATTTTCATTCTATGGTAGTATCTGGCTGCATAATTGTGTTATCAATGTTATTAATTATATTTTCAGATTATGTTGAGCTAAGAGAAATAGGTACACTTTTTATTATAAATATAGTTAGCGTTATACTTTCTACTATTATATTAATTCCAGTATTGTTAATAAGCTTGCATTCTTATTTTAATCAGAGATATAAAACTCTAAAAATTAGAAATCATCTAACCTTTTTATTTAATAGCATTATATTATTTATAAATCGATTTAGAAACTTCATAATATTTTTATTTTGTATAGCTACAATTTTTATGTTTAATTATGGTTTTATTGCCTTAAATGATTATAGCCACTTCAAATTAGTTAATTATGACTTTCAAAAATATTCTACAGAAAAAAAGATAGAGGATTCATTTCACTTTTCAAGTGATCATGTTCCATTTGTAACTGCTGATTTAAAAAGCACTAGAGATTTAGCTAGAATGGCAAGAGGATTTGAGACTGTTGGTAGAGTAGAAACCATTATTGATTTCATACCGAATTCAGATATTTTAGAATTGCAATTCCGATATTTAAAACAACAAAAACGCCAAATGTTAAATAATGAACTACGAAAATATATGTCTGGTCATGATCTTAAGATGTACAATTATGAAATGCAACGCTTAGAAGCTAATATAATTGACTTGCAAGGTATTGATACATTAAAGGGAAGAGTATATAAAAAATCTATTAGGCTAGTTGGTGATATAAATGATAGTTTAAATCGAGGAAGTTTGACAGAGTATGTTTCTAGTTTAGATTCAAATTTTACAAAAAATGAACTAACATATATACATCAATTTTTTTCAAATGCTTTAAAAAATAGTTTTTTAGATCTAACTAATTCAGAAGTTTTAGGATTTGAAAATTTACCAATTAAAATAAAAACAAGATTTATAGATAGTCAAACAAATCAATTTATTACTAGAGTTTATCCTAAAAAAAATATTTATAAAAACGAGAGCTTTTATGATCGTTTTAATAATGATATTAATAGTTTAAATATTGAGATTAATCAATATCCTTCTTATGCCTTAGAGTTATCTAGATTATTGAAAATTGAAAATAAAGTTTTAGTATACATGTTAATATTTTTTACTACACTTATATATATGTTGCTTAAAAGTTTTAAAAACACATTGATATGTATATTGTTGAATTTTATAATATTTATTTGGATTCTAGGTGTATTAGGATTGACATCAATTGAGTTTGATTTTCTATATATTTTAGTGATGCCAATAATAGGTTTATTAGTTATTTCATATTTTATTAATTGTTTTTATAATCAGAAAAATCAACAATTTGATTTGAGCTATTATAGGAAAATGATAAAACCAATGTTAGTTAGTTCCATTCTAATCATGTTATGTTTTAGTCCTCTTTATTTAGGAGTAAATAGAGTATTTGTTTTATTTAGTCAGGCACTCTGTATTAGTTTAAGTATATTCTATTTTATATTTTTTTTTATTTTGCTTTGTTTTTTTCAATTAGAAGATATAAATAATAAATCTACTATAAATACATAGATAGAAAATTTAAGGTATTTAATTTTATTAGTGATAGATGAAGTATAGAGAATTAAAGCAGCACCATATACCAGGTTTAATTTCAATAATTCTTCTTATTGTTATTGATTGTTTAGCCTTTTATTTTGCTTATATGCTTACTGAAAATTCAGGAAGTGAGTTTGTAGGTATAAAATATCCATTCAGAGTCCTTGCATTGATTATACTATTAATATACTTAATTAAATGCTATAATCCTTTACCAACTATTTCTCGCGGTCAAGAATCAAAGTTAATTATACAATTATTTTATTTAGTTGGTATAGGCTACATATTGTATAAAATTTCATCTAAGTCAATAAGTATTGATAAGGCTCAATATGATTTGATTTTTTTACATTCGTTTATTTTTATAGATGTTTCTTTTCGTTTTATTTTTAGAAGTGTTTTGAAGCTTTTTTTAATAAAGGGGATTGGGGCTCGATCAACCATTATTGTAGGATCTGGTGAAGATGCTTTTCATATAGCAGATGAAATGAATAAAAATTTATCTTTGGGATTTTCTCTAAAGGGATATTTTAATATTGTAGAAAGTAATCATATGAATAGATATTGTAAATATCTAGGAAAACCGGAAGATATTGACCAGTTTTTAAAGAATAATAAAATTCATGAAATGATTATAGTTTTAGAAAATCATGAGCATGATAAACTTTTACAAGTTATTGGGCAATTTAATTATTTAGATATATGTATTAAAATTATTCCAGATATGTATGAAGCAATCACAGGCCAGGTTAGTATTGATACAATTAGGGGACTTCCATTATTAAATATAAATCCAAATATTATAACAGAATACCAAATTTTTATAAAAAGAATTGGAGATATTTTAATTTCATCATTTGCATTAATTCTTTTATTTCCATTGAATATTTTAATTGGATGTTTTATTAAACTAAATTCAAAAGGTGATATTCTATATACTCAAAAAAGACTTGGTCTAAATGAAAAAGAATTTACTTTGATAAAGTTTCGAACTATGTACTTAGATTCAGAAAAAGATACAGGCCCTATTTGGGCTGAAAAAGATGATCCAAGAATTACAACTGTAGGGCGTATTTTACGTAGATATCATTTAGATGAAATTCCTCAATTATTTAATGTTATATTAGGTGAAATGAGTATAATTGGCCCTAGGCCTGAAAGACCTGAAATTATTGGTCAAATTATGAAGGATATTCCTTATTATTCTAGGCGTTATAAAGTTAAACCTGGAATTACTGGATGGGCTCAAATAAAGGGTGTTTATGATACGAGTTTAACAGATGTTAAAAATAAACTGAAACATGATTTCTATTATATTGAAAATATGTCTTTATTTTTAGATCTAAAAATCATTTTTCTTACTTTAATAGTTGTTTTAAAAGGAAAAGGACATTGACCATTTATAATAATATTCGACCTTTTAGATGAGAATTGTAGAATACTAAATTAATTAACATTAAAATATAAAATTATAATAGAGATGCTATCATTAAAATATATAAGAGAAAATACGAAATTTGTTCAAGACTCTTTAAAAAATAAAAATATAGAGCTAAGTATACCAAATTTATTAGATCTTGATATTCAGCGTAGAGAGTATATACATAAGGTTGAGGAGCTTCGTTCAGAAAAAAATAAAGTTTCTAGTTTTATTGCAAAATCAAAAAAAGATGGTAAAAACCCAATTGATGAAATATCATCTATGCGTACTTTATCAGTAAAAATAAAAGATTTTGAATCAAAACTAAAGGATATTGAATTAGAAATTGATAAAGAAATTTATTATATTCCTAATATAGTTCATCAATCAGTTCCTATTGGTCAAAATGAAGAATCCAATTTATTTATTAGAGATTGGGGAAGTAAACCAGAATTTTCTTTTGATCCTAGAGACCATCTTGATTTAGGTGAAAAGTTGAAACTTTTTGATTTTAAGCGTTCGGTAAAAATGGCAGGATCAGGTTTTCCTTTATATACTGGTAGAGGGGCTAAATTAGAAAGAGCATTAATAAATTTCATGCTAGATTTTCACGTATCTAATCATGATTATATAGAGCTTTTTCCTCCTTTCCTAGCACATCCAAATGCAATGCAAAATACCGGTCAACTTCCTAAGTTCAAAGATGACATGTATCAAATACAAGAAGACTCATTATATTGTATTCCAACGGCAGAGGTGCCTGTTACTAATATGCATCAGGGTGAAATTCTTACTGAGGCTGATTTGCCTATTAAGTATGCTGCTTATAGTGCATGCTTTAGGAGGGAGGCTGGTAGCTATGGTAAAGATACTAAAGGGCTTTTACGTGTCCATCAATTTAATAAGGTTGAATTAGTAAAATATGTAAAACCAGAAGATTCATATAAGGAGTTAGAATTATTAGTTGAAAATGCTGAGGCAATATTAAAGGCCCTAGGACTACATTATAGAGTTATTGAATTATGCTCCGGTGATCTCTCTTTTTCAGCAGCCAAATGCTATGATATAGAGGTATGGTCACCATCAGAAAAAAAATATTTAGAAGTTTCTAGTTGTAGTAACTTCGAAAATTTTCAATCAAGACGAGGTAATATTAGATTTAAAAGCAAATTAACAGGTCAAACTGAACTGGTACATACTTTAAATGGTTCAGGTTTAGCGACTCCTAGATTAATGGTCGCAATTATAGAAACTTTTCAAAATAAAGATGGTTCTATTAGTATTCCAGAAGTATTAAGGCCTTTTATGAATATAAAAGATATTGATTAATATGAGGTCTCTGTGGTTTTTTTTAAACCTTATTGTATCTATTATAATTTTTTCTATTCCAATTATCATAATCGGTATTTTTGATAAAGATAAGAATTATACAGGTTATCTATCGCAGATTTGGGCGGCCTGGGTTCTTTGGTCTTCTGGCTTAAATTATAATATCTATGGCTTAGAAAACATCGATTTAAACAAGCAATATATTTTTATTAGTAATCATGTAAGTGCATTAGATATTATTTTAGGTTTTGTAGCGATTCCATTAAACATTACATTTTTAGCAAAAAAAGAACTTTTTAAAATTCCCTTATTTGGTTTGGCTATGACAGCCGCTGGGATGATTAAAATTGATAGGCAGAATCCTGAAAAGGCCAAAGCATCTATTGATAAAGCAACTAAAACATTAATCCGTTCGAACTTCTCTACAATAATATACCCAGAAGGAACGAGGTCAAAATCAGGAAGTTTGTTGCCATTTAAAAAAGGTGGATTCGTTTTAGCGATTAAATCGCAATTGCCTATAGTGCCATTTACAGTTGTTGGCGCAGAAAAAGCGCTGCCTAGAGGATCATTTAATATAATTAAAAAAGATATAAATTTATTTATTGGTAAACCAATTGAAACAAAACATTTGACATTAGAAAATAAAGAGGACCTTCTACAAAATTGTAGACAAGAAATAATTAATAATTTAAATAAAATTAATAAATCATAAATAATTATTTTGATTATGGATGAATTAATAGATAAAATAGAAGGATTAGTTCGTTGGCCTAAAAGGCCAACTTATAAATAAATTGTTGTTAAATGGCTATCTGGAAGATTAAAATTTAAACAAAAATACTTTGAAAAGGAAGTAAGCCAAATAATTAAAGACTACCATTTTTTAATGATATATTTTTATTAAGAAAAGATAATATCTAGAAAATTGTTAGAAAGAGAGAATAATGGTTCAATTTATTGGAGAATAAAATAGCAATTTATTTATATCTCCAAATAGTATAGAGTTGATTATGAAAAGATTTTTAAATAATGTAAGCGTCGCACTAATTCAGTTAATAATGTTATTGAATATTTTATTATCAGATGATGGTTTGCAAAAAGATTCGCTTACTAGTATCTCAATAAATAAAACTAAATTAACAAATACTATTGATTCATTAACATATAGCAATATCTCAAATATGAAAAAAAATGGATTTAATGTTGATACTATTAATACAAATCCCATCATAATTTCATCAAAAGAAAAAATAAAAAATGAAAATCTACCCGAAGAAGATATATTCGATGCGCAATTGTCTGAATCTAAAATGATTTTTTCTGAAGCAATTATTTCAGATTTAACAGGTGACACATTAGAAGCATCGTATCAATTTGAATTATTATTTGAATCCTTATCGCATATTGATGATTTGAATAGTAATGATGAATTTAAAAGATTAGAATTTAATAGATTATTAACAGCAGCTATTGATTATTACGAAGATGAGGCTGTCACTCTAGATAAAGTTGAAACAGGATTTTCTGTAGCTGTTCTAAAAGATAAACTAGATGAATATATATATGATCAAACTTTAGAAGATTTAGAATATGTTGAAGAAAGAGTTGAAATAATACCTGGTCATATTCCAATTACATATAATCAAAAAGTTGCTAGTATAATTAAATTTTTTCAGAATGAAGGTAGAAAAAGCTTTCAAAAATGGCTCAATAGAACATCAGTATACAAGCCTATAGTACTTCCTATTCTTGAGGAAGAAGGTGTTCCACCTGAATTATTTTATTTAGCTATGATTGAAAGTGGATTAAATCCTAATGCATATTCTTATGCACATGCTTCAGGATTATGGCAATTTATTTCTTCTACAGGTAAGCTATATGGCCTCAAAAAAACTTGGTGGATAGACGAAAGAAGAGATTTTGTTAAATCTACTCATGCTTCTGCAAGATTTTTAAAAGATTTATATAAACAGTTTGATGATTGGTATTTAGCATTTGCTGCTTATAATTGTGGTCCTGGAAGAGTCCGAAAGACTATTAAAAGACAGGGGACTAGGGATTATTGGGAGTTAACTAGACTTCCTGCACAAACACGTAATTATGTTCCCAATATAATGGCAGCTTTATTTATCTCAAATAATCCTGCAAAGTATGGTTTTTCAGTAGTTAAAGAGCCTCCTATGGCTTGGGAAGAAATAGCAATAGATAAAGCCGTAAGTTTGCAGGTTATAAGTGAGTGTAGTAATTTAAAAATTGATTTATTACAAAAATATAATCCTGAATTAAAACAAGGAACTATTCCTCCTTTAAAAGAGGGTGAGAAATATTTATTTCGAATGCCTATAACTGCTTCAAAAGACTTTGATTCATTATTCACGCGTATTGAAACAGAAAAATTTCAAGAAGTGGTATTTTTAGAACATAAAGTTAAATATGGTGAAAATTTATGGCTTATAGCTAGAAAGTATGATGTAAGAATTAAAGATATAGTATCAATTAATAAATTAGCTAAAGCAAAATATATCAAGCCTGGCCAAATACTACAAATTCCAGCAGATGGATATGATTTACATCGAAAGTTATCGCAGAAAAAATCAGCAGGCTCTAAGCAAATATATTATACTGTAAGATCTGGAGATACATTAAGTGAAATAGCTATGGTATATAGAACCTCTGTAAAGAAAATAAAAAAATGGAATGGACTTAGATCTGATAGAATATACAAAGGACAAAAGTTGAAAATATGGACAAAATCATGAATCATAAAAAGCGAAAATATTCATACTGGATTTTAGGAATATTGATATTAGCTATTATATTTCCAATATTACCTTTTGAAGATATCTTTATAGATGGTTCTAGGGTTGGGGTCGTTGAAATTAATTCACCTATTATTGATTCAAAAAAAATAGTTGAAGATCTTAACTATTTTAATAGAAAATCTAATATATCAGCTATAATTGTTAGATTAGATACTCCGGGTGGTGGAGTTGCAGCTAGTCAGGAGATCTATGAAAAAGTAAAAAAGATATCAGAAACTAGTAAAAAACCAATTATTGCATCAATGGGTGGAGTTGCTGCATCGGGAGGATATTACATTGCACTAGGGGCAGATACTATTATAGCAAATTCGGGTACCGCAACAGGGTCCATTGGTGTTATTATGTCTTATCCAATTGTTAATGATGCAATGGATAAAATCGGAATAAAGTATGAAACAATAAAAAGTGGATTATTGAAAGACTCAGGATCGCCATTTAAGGATATATCAAAAGAAGAACGAGACTATTTTCAAAATTTAATTGATGATTTACACTCACAATTTTTAAATGCTGTTTCTAAAGAAAGAAAAATATCATTAGAAATAGCTGAAAAACTTTCCAATGGCCAAGTATATTCTGGTAATCAGGCGCTTCAAAATGGTTTAATTGATATGATTGGTACCTTTGAAGATGCTGTGTTGTTAGCTTCTAGAAAAGCTGGTTATTATGAAACCCCTAAGGTTGTATATCCTCCAAAAGAAAAAAAAGGTTTACTTGATATGTTATTTGGAGATTTTTTGACTAGCTCTAGTATAGAAAATTTATTTATGTTTCCTATGCCAGAGTATAAAGTATTTTATGATTTAAAATGACTAAATTAGATATTATTACAGAAGTTTCTCAGGGGACTGGACTCACTAAAGTAGAAGTTGAAGCTGTTTTAGATGGATTTATTAAAAGTATAATAGAATCATTAAAACGAGGTGAAAGAGTAGATTTTAGAGGATTTGGTAGTTTTATTATTAAGCAGAGACAGGCTAGAGATGCTAGAAATCCAGCAACTAGTGAAATTGTTCAGCTTAAGGAAAGATATGTACCATCATTTAAAGTTTCAAAGATTTTAAAAAATGAAGTAAATAAATCATTATTAAGAGGTTTTTAAATAAAGGAATAATATTATGCCTTGCGGTAAAAAGCGTAAAAAGAAAAAGATGAATACCCATAAACGTAAAAAGCGTTTACGTGCTAATCGTCATAAAAAGAAAAAATAGATTAATTATTATATCATAGTTTTTTTGATTTAAAAGTAATGTGCCGCCAGCTTATTTTATATTTGGCGGCATTCTAGTTTAATGAATTTTTTTAGTCAATCCATTCTAACAATTACTCAAGTAGCAAATCAAGTGAAGTATGCCTTGGAAAAAGATTTTTCAAATCTTTGGATTCAGGGTGAAATTTCATCATTTAAGGAATATCCCTCTGGTCATATTTATTTAACATTAAAAGATAATAATAGTGAATTATCAGCAGTTATTTTTTCAAGTATTTCGCAAAAGCTTAAGCAGAAACCCAGTATTGGAACTAAAGTTACTGTTAGTGGATCATTATCTTTATATGCTCCTAAGGGTAAGTTCCAATTAATAATTTCAAACCTATATACAGTAGGTCAAGGAGAGCTATGGCTAGCTTACGAGGCATTAAAACATACTTTAGAAAAGGAAGGTTTATTTTCTATTGATAAAAAAAAGTCTATAGCAAAATATCCTAGAAGAGTTGGTATAGTTACAAGTGCTAAAGGTGCTGTTATAAAAGATATACTTCATGTACTAGGTCGTCGAGCACCTTATGTGGGTTGCTTATTATATCCTGTATCTGTTCAAGGAATTGAAGCAGCTGATCAAATAGTGGAAGCAATTGAGCAGCTAAATATATATGGAGGTTTAGATACATTAATCTTAGCTCGTGGAGGAGGATCTATTGAAGATTTATGGGCATTCAATGATGAAAAGGTTGTTAGAGCTATTTATGCCTCTAATATACCAATAATCTCTGCAATTGGACATGAAACTGATACAACTCTATCAGATTATGTTGCTGACTTAAGAGCTCCTACGCCATCATCAGCAGCAGAGCTAGTTGCTGTTGATTTACAAGAATCATTGCAGAAAATAGATTATTTATACGATAGGATATATCTATTGTGTAAGCAAAAATTAAATTCTATTAATAATATAATAGCTGGTTATAAAGCGCGACATGCTTTTTTCAAACCAGCGTTAATGATAGATAAATGGGTAAGCCAATTATCAGCTTATAGTATGAGGTTTCATAAAGCTATAGAAAAAAAAATATTACTTAAACAAAAACACTTAGATAAATTAAATGATAAGCTTTCATTGTTAAATCCAAAATCGCAATTAAATAGAGGATACTCAATTTTATTAGATGAAAAAAATAAGGTTATTTCATCGATTAAAGATGTTCAAATTGATGATATCTTAAAAGTTCAATTGATTGATGGAACTATTAAAACTAAAGTAAAAAGAAAGAAAGTGTATAATGGCTAATAAAATAAATTTTGAGGATAGACTAAAAGAGTTACAATGCATTGTTGAGGATTTGGAGTCAGAAACATTATCATTAGATAAAATGATAAAGCTTTTTGAAAATGGAATGAAGTTAATGCATGTTTGTAAACAAGAATTAAGTGAGGTAGAAGGTAGAATCAAAACTTTAATAAAAGATGATGACGGTTTTATTGAAAAAAACGGGATTGATGAAGTATGATAATTGGATGTACAGGAAATTATCGTAAAAAGGAGTTTTATAATATTCTAGAAAAATTACATAACATTTTTAAAAAGTTAAATGTTAGATTTATAATTTCATCAGATTTAGAAAAGAATCAAAACTTTAATATTCCATCAGATTATAAATTGATGGAATTTTCTAAAATTATACAAGAATGTGATATCCTATTTGCAATTGGTGGTGATGGCACGATATTATCTACGGTTAGAAGGCTTGGGAGAATATCTAAGCCTATTATGGGTATTCATATAGGTGGCTTAGGCTTTCTTAGTGACTGTACTGAAAATAATTTAGGTAGTACTATTAAAAACATTTTAAATAATAAATATGTTATTTCAGAAAGAATGTTATTAGAATTACAAATTTGTTCAAAGAATAAAAATAAAAAACAAATATGGGCTTTAAATGATATTGTGGTAGAACAAGGGTCTTCTGCTAGACTTTTAAAAGTTGAGGTAGAAGTCTCAAATCATTATCTTAATACTTTTGAAGGTGATGGCGTAATATTCTCTACTCCAACAGGAAGTACTGCATATTCTTTATCAGCAGGAGGCCCTATTATTTATCCAGCAATGGATTCAATTACGATTACTCCTATATGTCCGCACAGTTTATCTGCTAGGCCTATAGTGATTCGTCCAGAAGAAGTGATAAGCATGACCTTTCCTGATGCCGTAGATGATATTTCATTGGTAGTTGATGGACAAATAAAAATTTCAATTAATAAAAGTGTACAAATAAAGATAGTAAAAGCCGTACATAATGCTAAAATTGTAAGTATGGAAAAAAATGGCTATTTTAAAACCCTAAGAACAAAGATGGGATGGATTGGAAATGTTAGATGAACTGAAAATATTTATATTATAAAATGAGAATTGTTTTAATTATTATTGTTATACTTTTTTCTAGTTGTCGTAGTTCTGCAGAGATGTCATTTGATAATTTAAAGGGAGCATTTGTAGATTGGTATTTTAGATATCATCCTGTTGAGGCCATGAAATATAATATTAATTTAAATGGACATTTCCAATTAAATACAAAGTTAGAAATTGATGAGTATTATGCAGATGTATCGAGATTTTTAATTGAATTATCGCAAATTGATATTACAAAAATATCGGATGATGCTCGTTTAGAATATGATATATTATATTCAAAATTAAATCAAATACAATTTATCTATGATGTAATAAGACCTTGGGAATGGAATCCATTATGGGAGCTAGATAAACTTTATGAAAGTTTATATATTATTAGTCAGCGTGATGATATTAGTATGGATGATAGAGTTATAAGTATAAAAAATAGATTAACTAGAATTCCACAATTTTTAGAAAATTCAAAATCATTAAAGACTAAGTTTTCGAAATTACATTCTGAGTATACAGATAATAAAATAAATAATATATTACTTTTATTAAAGCAGTTACCTTTAAAATTAAATTCTGATAATATAACGCTTGATAAAATAGATTTATTAATTAATAAATCTATTTTAGCTTTAGAAAATTATAAAGTTTGGAATAGTGCTAATATATCTAACTTAGAAAAAATAAAATTCCCAATTGATATTTTACTTTTAGATAAGGGCTTCCAATTATTCGCTAGCAGATATTATAAGCCAGATATTACGTATAGAATGGCAAGAAAAAAACTAATAACTACTCAAAATAAGATGTTCTTACTTTCTTTACCAGCTTATTTAGAGGAAAATGATGAACCTGTATGGTTAGATAGAGAAGATACTTTAGAAGTAGTTAGATGGACAATGAACAAAATTTATAAAGAACCTGATAATAAAATTAAAAGTAATGAGGTTTTGTCTACGTTTTATTCATCATTAGTTAATATTGAACAATTTTGTTTTAAAAATTTATTTTTTTCATCTAATAATAATAAAAGAGCTCGTTTAGAATTTGCTCCAGAATATGGCTTGAATAATAATCCAATATATATATTTGATAATCACCCTAAAGATTTTTCTCGAGAACTTATATATAATATTAAATTAAACGAAGACTTAGGTGTAGATTATGATTTAATTAAACAAGAGATAGATATTCTAAATGTAATTAATATTAATCCAGGATATGCTTCTCAATTGGGATATGCTCAAAAAAATCTTTCTATGATTAGGTATTTATTCCCAGATTTAATAACTCAATATGGCTGGCAATTATATTCCCTAAATACATTAATAGGCTTAGGTTATGGAGATGAAAAACATCAACTTTTAAAATTAAACCTCGAATTAGTTATTATAGCTATGGCTATTATTGAAAATAAATATTATTCCGGTCAAATTAGTAGAAGTGAAGTATATAATTATATTAGTGAAATGGTATTTTTGAAAAAAAATAAAATAGATTTAATTCAAAAAAAAATAGATTTAAATTATTTTTCGGGAACATTATCTTTTATTGGATTTATGGAGTTGAATTCATTAAAGATAGAATATAAACGCAAGCATGAAGGTAATTTTATTTTATCTGACTTTCATGATTTAATTTTATCTGATGGAGTAATTCCGATTAGTTATTTAAAAAAGAAATTCTAAAAACTTTAAAGTATATAAATATGAAATTATTAAAACAAAATAAAAAACACTTTCATTATTGGGATATCATATCTGACATGATTGATCAATGTATCGATATTACATTAAATTTTTCACAAAGTGGGCATCCGGGAGGATCACGTTCTAAGGTTCCAGTTCTAGTCGCGACCTTGTTGTCTGGAGTGATGAAGTGGGATATAAGAAATCCTGGTAAAACATTTGGTGACAGATTTGTTTTAATTGCTGGTCATACTAATCCGGCGGTATATGCTACTTTAGCAATATTTAATGAAGCATTAAGAAGAAAATTTAATCAAATTAATGATCCTAAATATTTAAATCCTAAGGGAGATGAATTTACATTGTTCTGGGAAGATTTATTAACTTTAAGAAGAAGAGATGGATTATCTGGACATGCAGAAATGGAAGGGAAAACTCTTTTTTTTAAGTATAATACAGGTCCATCAGGCCATGGTGCAGCTCCTTCGGCAGGTCAAGCTTTTGCTTTGAAATATAGTGGTGCAGATACTTCAAAAGTGTTTGCTATTGAAGGTGAGGGAGGACTTACGACTGGTGTATCTCATGAGGCAAGGATTTCAGCATTTGGATTAGGGTTAGATAATTTGATATATATTTTAGATTGGAATGATTATGGTATTGATGATAGGCCTTTTAGTGAAATAAAGGCAGGTACACCTAAAGATTGGTTTGAGCCATATGGTTGGAAAGTCGCTGGTACTAAAAGTGGAGAAGATTGGTATAGTATACTAGAAGCATATGAAAAATTATTTACAGCTCCTGATCTAGATAGGCCCAAGGCTCTATGGGTTAAAACTCGTAAAGGTAGAGGGTATAATAAATTTGATAATGCAAGTCATGGTTCACCTCATAAACAAAATTCTAGAGAGTTTTGGGATACTAAGCGAGAGTTTAGTGATAAGTATGGACTTAGTTTTACTTATATAGATAAAAAAATAGCACCAACTTTTGAAGAAAATAAAGCACAAATGTCAGATACATTTGATACAATAATGTCACTTTTTGATAGTGAAAATGGATTGTTAGATTATTTAGCTGATAGATTAGTAGAAATAGCAGATTCTGTTTCTGAAAGCTCTGCATTAAAGGAGAAATTTAAAACGAACCCTTTAAATGATAAGGTGGTCTACGATTATAAAAATTATCCCAAAAGTTTATATAAAGTTCCAGGAGAAAAAGTTCCAAATAGATTAGCTTTTGGCAACTTTGGATCTTGGATAAATACTTATTGTAAAGAAAAATATAGTAGACCTCTTGTATTGGTCTGTTCAGCAGATTTAGCAGGTTCTACAAATATTTCTGGCTTTAGTAGTGGCTGGGGAGGACAGGAAGGTTATGGGATGTACCATAGGAATAAAAACATCGAAGGTACACTTTTACCTCAAGGAATAACTGAATTCGGAAATGCGGGACTTATGACAGGGATTAGTACAGTAAATTTTTCTTCTGATCCTTATTCTAGTTTTAATGGCTATCTTACAGCTTGCAGTACATATGGATCATTTTCTTATTTGAAATATGGTGCATATAGATTGTTCAGTCAAATTGCTCAAGATTCTCAATTAAAAGTAGGAAAAACAATTTGGGTGGCTGGTCATTCAGGTCCTGAAACAGCAGAGGATTTTCGTACACATTTTGGAATATTTGCTCCAGGGGTAACGCAATTATTCCCAAAGGGAAAAGTTTTAAACTTACATCCTTGGGAGTATAATGAAGTTCCAGTTATGCTAGGTGCATCTTTATCAGAAGATATTCCTATAATTGTTTTGCATTTAACTAGACCAGCAATTGAAGTTCCTGATAGAGTTAAACTAGGTATGCCTTCTCACTTTTCTGCATCTAAAGGAGCATATATTCTAAGAGACTATAATGATAATAAAGCTAAAGAAGGTGTTGTGATAGTTAGGGGTACCAGTGTTATTAATGAATTATGTAAAATTATTCCAACTATAAATGATAAAGGTCCAAATGTTAAAATTATTGCAGCATTATCATTTGGATTATTTAATATTCAACCAGAGAATTATAGACTTTCTGTTATAGATCAAAGTGAATGGTTAGATAGCATGATAATTACAAATACTTCTTTAGCAAATATGTCAAATTGGATAAAAGGTGATTTAGTTAAAGAATATTCTTTGTCGCCTGATTGGGATGATAATTGGAGGGCTGGAGGTAATTTAGATGAGGTTATTGATGAATCTCACTTATCTTCAGAATGGCAAATGAAAGCAATATATAAATTTGCTAATGATAGACGTTTACGTTTAAATAGATTAAAAAATATTTTACCAAATCAAGTTATAGATCCCATGGAGGTTGAATGAAAAAAAATTTTTCCTATAGGTTGAAAAATTTAGGTACTGAAACAGCTTTTGCTGTATCGACTGATGCTGCAAATTTTGAGAATGAAGGAAGTCGGGTATATCCTTTTCATTTAGGAGATATAAATATACCAACACCTGAAAATATTATGGATGCTACTTTAAAAGCTCTTAGAGATGGCAAGACAGGTTATAACCCCTCCATTGGAATTGAAGAGTTAAGAGCTGTACTCTGTGAAAAAGTAGGATGCGAGAGAGGTGTCAGTTTTACACCTGAGAATGTTGTTGTTCAACCAGGTGGTAAGCCTGTGATTTCTAAATTTATTCAAGCCTTAATGAATCCAGGGGACGGAGTTTTATATCCAAATCCAGGATATCCAATATATGAAAGTCAAATTGAATATTTCAAAGGGAAAGCATTACCATATACTTTTATTCATACAGATGAAGGATTTGTAATAGATCGTCAAAAATTTGAATCTTTGATTGATTCAAATACAAAATTATTAATATATAATAATTATCAGAATCCAATGGGTAGCGAGTCTTCTTTACAAGAAATGGAATGGATAGCTGATTTAGCTATACGACATGATTTATGGGTTTTAAGTGATGAAGCATATTTTAACATTCAATACTCAGGAACAGCAAAGAGTATTATTTCTTTGCCAAATATGCAAGAAAGGACGGTTATTCTATATACATTTTCTAAAACATATGCTATGACCGGATGGAGATTAGGAGCAGCTATAGGGCCTAAGTCATTAATGAAAATATTTTCCAAGTTAAGTGTTAATGATGAATCATGCACTAATCATTTTATTCAATATGGAGGTGTTGAGGCTATAAAAGGTTCACAGGAAGGTGTGAAAATAATTAATAATGAATTAAAATCTAGAAGAGACCTCCTTGCTGAAAAATTAAATAGTATAGAAGGAGTAAAACTATTTTTACCTAATTCTACATTCTATTTATTTCCCGATATAACAGATTTATATCATAAAATAAATGCTAGATCTTATGAAGATTTTAGATCTAAAGTTTTAAGAGCAACTGGTGTTTCTTTCTGTACAAGAGAACATTTTGGGAGACCTCTTCCTAATGAGAGTAGAAAGTATATAAGATTTGCTTATTCAGGCATTTCATTGAATGAAATAGATGAGAGTATGAATTTATTAAAAGAATTTTTCAGTAATTCTTATGAAACGCTATCTGTTTAATTTTTAAACAAATAAATAATATAAGGCTCGACAGTATACCTGGATACATTGGATCTATTATCTCTAAGTAAGTTGGTAGTTGGATATAATCAAAATCAGCTTTTATGCCTAAATACCAAGCTATTGAAATAATTAGTGGTACTACCATTAAGAGATTTATATTTTGAATGTTAACTTTATATAAGGCTAGCATTAAAGGAATAAGTAGAGTGGGAACTATAAAAGATCCTAAAACATACCAAATATCTACTGCATAAGTAAAAAAATTAGCCAGTATAATTGCTAGCACTGATGTGAGAGCAATTCCTATCCTAGTATAGTTTATTTTTTTTCTCTCAGTAACTTCATACCCTAAGATTTTGATAAAATCTTTACCCATAGTATAGCCTGAAATAAAAGTTAGACTATCTATGGTCGACATAACAATGGATAGTAGAGATACTATAAATAAGCTTTTAGCGAATGGTGGCAAAACATAGTTCGCTAAATCAAGATAGGGGCTTGTCTCTATAGATGGCAATATTGCTAAGGCATAAATTCCACATGAAATTGTCATGAAATCAAAAAAGAACCAAAATAAGATTGAAATTTTGATACTTTTTTGAACAATTTCTTTTGATTTCCCTGCAAATGTTCTTTGATAGAATCCAGGATCAATAAATGTAATTAGAGCTATAAAACCCCATGCAAATATAAAAGTCCAATTTAAATTACCCGGTAAAGCAAATGCATAATCTGGAGTATTTTGAATGAGATTAGTAAGCCCTCCAAAATTTAAATATGAAAAAGTTATAAGAAGGATAAAACCCATAAACATAAAAATAAACTGAATTTTATCGGTACGTATCACTGATTGGAATCCTCCTGTAAAGGTATATATTAATGATATTGATGCGCCCAAGAATAGTGAATGTAAGGTATTTAAATTCCAAATAAATAAAAGTATAGTCGATAAGATTTTTAAATATGGTGCAGGATTAGTTAGAAGGATAACACAAAAAGTTGCAATAATAGCTGGTAATCTACCGTAGCAAGCATTAAAAAGCTTGGGGATACTTGATATATTTGATTGAATTATTTTTGGAACAATATATTTTGCAAATAGCAGCGCTGCTATGTAGTAAAATAATCCAAAAATGATCCAAGTCGCAATACCATTTTGGTATGTAAATCGACCTACCTCTAAAATTCCACCATACCACGTACAAACTATTGTCGCTACAAGTGAAGGTAAAGATAAAGTTCTGCCCGCAAAAAGGAAGTTCTTAGTATTTTTTTCAGATTTTTTATAAAATCCAAGAAATAGTATTGATAATAAATATATTGATACTAAGCTTTGATCTAAAGAAAAACTATACAAGGATTAAAAATGAGTTTTAAGCATAATGCCATATTCAATTGGATTTGCGTAACTTAAATATAATTTGTCAGGATACTCATGATATTTAATATCCATATTCCAAATTGGCTCATTACCAAAGTAAAACCCTCTATCACTATATCTTCGATCAAAAATATTTTTACCCCAAATTGAAAATGAAAATCCTTTTTTCTTTATTCCTATATTGGAATTTATTATTTGGTATGAATCATTCTTTTGGTCATGACTGTCAGAGAAGTAATAACTATCTTTTTTAGTTAATTCTAAGTTAGCAAAAAAACCTGCATCGTTTAGATAATTTATCCCTAAACTTAAGTTGTAGGATGGTGCCATAGCTTGTTCACGGTTCCCTAATGTATCAAATGAAGTTTGGTTAATAGGAAATATAAATTCATTTATATGAGTCTTAAGTAAACCTAATGAAGTTAAAAAAGTGAGATTTTTATTTAAGAAAAGCTTTGAGTCAAGTTCTAATCCTCTATTCCATCCTGAAGCTGCATTTGATGTATAAAATATGAAGCTGTTTGGGTTGCCGCTTTCTTGCTGGCTAGATATTTGTATCTGCTGATCACTTCTTGACATATTAAAGACACTCATGTTTAAAGCTAACTTTTTGGATCTAAATTTTGAACCAATTTCAAAATTTGTATTGTATTCTGGATCAAAAAATCTATTTGAGTTAGATAGTTTAGGATTTTGATTAATGCCGCCTATTTTATATCCCTTAGAAAGATTTGAATATATGTTTAGATTTTGATTTACCGAATAAGTAAATGAAATTCTGAAGCATGAAAAAAATTGAGCAAGTTTTTCTGAAACTTCAGGAATTGGATAACCCCAATTTGAACCAGTACTTTCGTAATAAGTTTGACTTTCTTCTACTCTCACATTTATTGTAGATGAGAAGTCTGAAACATCTTTAATAGATACTTGTGCATATAGTGCGCTGTTGTGTAATGAAAATTTGCTTTTGAGATCTGTTGCATCTCCTCCAAATAAATATCCTTTAGCATTATCTACTTCATATAAATTAGAAACATAAAATCCTATTATGGTCGATATATTTGAAATATTTGAAGATGTACGAAATTCATGAGAATTTTTACTTCTTTTTCTAATTGTTTTATCCCAAAAACTATAGGCCCATCCTGTAGAGTCTTGATTAAAATAATAAGGGTCTGCAAGCCAAAAGTCATTGTTCCCCCAGTCTCCATCATAGCTATGCTCAATTTCATTATTAGAATTAGTGTATTCATAAAATGAATTTATTTTTAGGATATCATTAAAATTTAATTTTAAAGAATTTGCTGTACTTTTTTGAGAATCATATCCTGAGCTGTCACTATAAGTAATAAATTCTTTATTATTATTAACCGCCCAAATATCATACCCATTATTAAGGTTTGCATTAAACTGTGTTAGTTCTATAATTAACTTAGGAAAAATTTTCCATTTAATTTTAGTTCGTGAGTTAAACTCGTCTTTTTTATTTGTATCATTTTTGTTTAAAAATGTATTTTTACGAAATCCATTTTGAAAAGATTGTTGAATCGCCAATCTGAAAAGTAACTTTTTAAAAATTGGACCTCCGACTGCTAGGCCAATGTTTTTCATATTATCATTACCCAAAATTAGTTGTCCATTTCCTGTGAAGTATGAAGTTGGTTTGTTGGAAATTAGATTTATCTGCCCAGCCAGAGAATTTGCTCCATTTACTGAAGATTGAGGCCCTTTAAAAATTTCGACTTGCTGTATGTCAAAGAGTGATCCAGCCATGCCAATGCCACTAAAATCTATTCCATCAATATTAAACCCAACAGAAAAATTAGGTGGACTTTCTCCAGCGTATTGACTACGTTCTCCAATTCCACGAATTTGGAAATATCTAGGTCTAGATGTACCACCATTATAGTTTAGATTGGATATAGATTCTATAATATTTTGAAAATGAATTTTATCATTCTGTCTTAATTCATTAGACTGTAAGATTGAAATTGATGCGGGAGTATTTAAAATATCTTTATCTATTAATTCACCTTTAACAATGATTTTTTTACTAAAAATTGTTTTAGATTTTAAAATTATAGTATTTTTTATAGAATCTGAAGAAAATATTACTGTATTAAAAGCAATATGTTGAAAAGTGATTTGTTCTTGAGGTTTCACCTCTAATATAAAGAAGCCTTGAGCATTAGAAGTTGTACCAGTATTAGAAGTGTAAATATTCACTCCTTCTATAGGATTATTATTACCATCAACTACTATGCTTGAAACCGATTTAATTTGAGTGAAAATTACTGAAGAAAAGATTGTAAAAACAATTAATAGGTATTTCATGTTTCCTCCGCTAGCATTATCTAGATCAGGTATAAGAGTATGTTCTCAGCCAATTATCTTTTGTATAATTAGCACCCCTAAGAATAATTAAGATTATTATTAATTTTAATAAGATTACAAATGTTATTTTAAAAAATAGGTAGAAAGAATCTTTTGATTCATTGTTAAGAACATAATAAATTTGACATGTTAATCAAGGCTTTATATAAAAATTATAATAAATAAGGAATAAAAAATGAAAAATTTAGTTAAATATTTGGCATTTATACCTTTATTGTTAATCCAGTATTCTTGTGATGATACATCAACTGATGCAACGGTTAATAATGGTGATGTCGTGGGTAGCTGGATGCTAACAGGGTTGACTGGAACTTATGTTTATACTGTTGCTCAACCAGGATCAGATAGCGGAGTTACATGGCCCGCAGACAGTACATATGGTATTAAGGTAAGGTGGAACTATGCTTCTTATCTACCAGATGCTTACAAAACAAGTACAGATGCTTGGATTGCTGAAGTAGAGAAGGATAGTGTAGCACTATATACAAATGCAGTATATGATTTAGCTACTATGAAAGCGGCTGGATTTGGTTTAATAGGTGTTTTTGAAGATGCTCCATCAGCAGGCGCTGATGCTACATATAAAATGAAAGGTGAGTATCCTGGTATCTTTTATAATTATTCTCAATGTGCATCCGGAGGATCTACTGCTCCTATGACAGACCAAGGGCTTTATACTTGGAATCCAACTGCAACATCTAATAATTTTGTGATTAAAAGAGATCCTTCTATTGCAGGCTCACAGGTATTGCCACCTTTTGATGATGGGGATATTACAGTTATGACAGATAGTTTAGGTAACTCTACTTTAAATATTAAGTTTTTAGATCGTGATAGTCATTCTGCTTTATATGCTCAAGTTATGGACGCATGGGATGAAGGAATGCATCCAGATATATCGTATGGTGGTAATGGCATAAATTCTGGTGGTGATAGAACTTATATGGCATTTCCTCCAATGGTGTTAGATGAAGATGGTGCATTTGTAGCT
>MDSW01144047.1_pt1 | contig 27568 bp, 12 predicted proteins | sample 811171 | NCBI WGS metagenome assembly MDSW01 (sample SAMN05326641, study PRJNA326480) | marine metagenome | isolation source: seawater | place: Atlantic Ocean: North West | collected 2012 | reverse complement strand
TTGGCTGAAATCATTTGATACTGTCGCACTACCTACCAACTCCCCATCAATATACATTTTTTGGGTGGTTGATTCTCGGGTTATTGCAAGGTGATACCATCTATTAGATGCTACTCTAAAAGTTAATGGAGTGATTTTATATTCACCACTTGTATATGTCCTGAGTTGATCATTATTTCTTACAATAGAAAATCCATCCGTGGGACTACCTGTGCTAGCACGACTATCATATAAAACATCATTTCCACTCACAGTGTTTGCATAGAAGAACATCTCAACAGTAAATTCTCCTGTTCCAAATGCAAGATCACTACTATCAATTACTTGCAAGGAATCCCCACTTCCATCAAAACTCACAGCACCATCAGTAATCTTTTTCAGTTTTGACTTGGTAGCAACACCTGATGGAGTGTCTGGGAGAATATCTGGGTTGATTGATGGAGGAGTAAATACTACTTCACCTGCTGTTGTTCCAGAAGCAGTGTATTTAACAGCATGATAATATCTAAGATCCTGAACTTTTCCATCATAATATCCAGATCCATCTCCCTTGTTCACTCCAAGCAAGAAATTAGCAGTTGAGTTATTATAAGCAGTTCCAGTAGCAGATCCTTCTAAAATTCCATTTATGTATGCATAGTGTCTAGTAGCACTGTGGTCATATACCCATGCCACATGCACCCACTTTCCAGCATATGCAGTGGGATTTGCTACTGTTGTCCAAGATCCACTACCAGTAGTGTTGAATATAAACGTAAATTTGCCAGCACCACTTGCATTAGGTCCAAAAAGAATAGATCTATTATTTCCACTGTCCCAGTTTGAAAATAATGCAGCGTCTGTTGCACCAGTTGTATCCGTATTAAACCATGCCTCAATCGTAAAATCACTTTGACCACTAAAGTCACCTGCATTTGTTCTCGTATAGGTGACTTTATCATTACCATCAAGATCTATACTTGATCCATAAAAATTAGAACTACTATCAGAGGAAGGATCTCCACCAGCAGATGATGCTTTAGTGGTAGATGTGCAATTTATTTGAGCACTTACGTCAGTATAATTTCCACCTACACCAGGAACAGCAAGAACACAATTTGATGCATATTGATCTGCTAACTTCTCATTTGTGGTGATACCTGTAATACTAGATCCCATCCCAGAGTGAGCAGTACAATAATAATATAAGGCATTTGGAGCATTATAAGGAATAGTAATTGTTGTTGCTGCACCTGTGATTGCCACTACACCATTAGTATATTCTGTTCCGTGTGCTGATGTTGCTGATAATCTAAATGGGTGTGTTGATCCTAAAGAAACTGTATTGAAGGTATATGTCGCACCACGAATCAATCCAGTCAGTGTTGCTTGTTTAACTCCATCAATATAATACTTGTTTCCACCACCATCATCTGCATAAGTGACTGTATATGTTTTATTTGCTTTACTTCCAAATACACCAATACCTGCCTGAGTACCACCTTGAGTTGTATTCAGAATGGGTCTTGCACCAGATACTTGTGGGTTATCAAGTGCTACTGAACCACCAAAGTTTACTGGTGTCCAGTCATTTCCTTTTCCAGATTTATCTTGACCAATTGGTGCAGATCCGTCAAAAGGAAGATAGAAACCATTTGTTCCAAAGGCAAGATTTCTTGTAGTGCTATCAATTAAGATTTCACCATTTATTCTAAATGCTCTAAAACCATCTGATCCTGTTCCTGTCGCACCATTTTGATTAATACCCCATCCAATATTTTTCAGTGTGATTGGTTCACCTTCATAGATTGTATGGAAAGATTGAGATGCGCCAGTAAGAGTAGCACTAGTGAATGTTACTCCATTTGGAGTTTCGCAAGTCCCTCTTGTGTCTCCACTACCGGAAGCACTATGAACAAAAACCTCTACTTTAGTTACATTTTTAAAATTAACAGCAAATTTTACATTAGCAGTTGTATTTGAATCTGTTGCTGCTAATTCAGCATAACCACTAGAAGATAAACTACCATCAAATCCTTTATCAGCATTACTGATAGTTCCACCAGTTACAGTAGAACCACTACTCCAAACAGTGCCATCATTATAGGTAGTTCCTTCTGCTCTAAACTTTTTAGGTCTCCAAGTTCCTGTGAGTGGATCAGTAAATCCAAAATATTCAGGTCCAAGTGCTAATCCATCTATGAAATAGACATTTGACATGGAAACAGGACCATATGCTGATGCTTGAACTCTTCCAATATAATGATTACCAGATTGATTAATATCTAGATCATCATTCTCACTTGGCCAAGTATTTGATGCATTTACAAGTTGCCTAACACCATTTACATATCTTTTTATTCTATCACTCTCTATTCCCTGTGTCGTATCAGCAGCAATAACAATATGATACCATCCTGTATCTCTAAATTTTTCCTTTGATACTATACTTAGTGAGTTACCAGTGTCAACAAATCTGAAAGTATCTCCACTATCATCATCTGAAAATCTTATAAAACCACCATTACCCGAACCTGGATAATAGCTAAACAATCCATAATTTGCAACACCAAACTTATCTCTTTTTACCCAACCACTCCATGTCCATGTTTTTCTATTACCAGAACCAAAACTTCTAGTTAAGTAATTACTTGTGCCATTAAACTTCAAACTACCATCAATAACCTGAGCACCTGATGCTCTATCTAACGACGCTGGTGCTAACTGAGGAATTGCAATACCCATTTATCTACCCTCAGCTAAAGTTCAATGATGCACCAGCAAGCAGTTGTATTCCTGCTCCCCCTACTCTATTTACCGTGAATGAAATCAAACTAATTGCACCATCTGCTATTGGTAATGAAGGCGCTGCTCCTGATGGGAATAAGAAATGTGTGCTGAATCCAACAGTTGCAATACCAGAGTTAATAATTCTTAAAGTATGACTATCTGCTTCTGTTCCACCTGTTACTGTAATTGTACAGATACCAGTTGCAGTCACCTTATGGTCTTGTGCTGCTGTAAGGTTCAGTGTGGTAACAATACCAGATGATACAAGTGCTTCTGTGGTAATTCCACCACTACTAGCATCTTGCCATGTTGGTGCTGATCCAGAACCATTGGATGTAATTACTTGACCTGATGTTCCGTAGTTAGCACCACCAAGACCAATCTGACCTGCTGAAGCAATGCGTAGTCGCTCCGTTGGTGTTGCCGCACTATCTGCGGTAGTCTCAAAAGTTAATCTTCCAGGAAGATCAGCACCTCCTGTAGACCCATCTGATGATGCTCTAATAGAAGCATAGTACCCATCATGATCATCACTAGCACCAAAATGAATGAGACCAATATCTCCTGTTGGACTAGAACCATCTTTGATAAGAGAGATAGTTCCAGGATTGCCAGCACCAGTACGATTGCCTTTGAATGCGGCAATTTCATCCCCAAAATTACGATTTTCTCCTTGCAAACCAACAAGGAACACTCCACTCTCAAAACGTCCTCTTTCTGTTCCTCCAGTTTCTACTGAAAATACATCAGCAGCAGGGAATCTAATGGCAGTATTAGTGTCACCAGTATGGAAGATAGAGTCTGCAATTGATACCCCACTTCTTGCAGTAATAATACCAACAGAATCAATATTTGTTACATCTTCATATGTTAATGTACCACCTATTGAAACATCACCTGTGAATGATCCTGTGGCACCTGATACTTGACCACTAGCACTTAAATCACCTGTGTTGGAGTTGAATGTAAGGTTACTTCCAGTTTTAGGATTTATGTCTCCTGTAGCAGCAGTAGCAAAAATTGGGAAGCAGGTTGTATCACTGGATTCATCAGCGACTGTGATAGTAGAAGCAACACCAGAACCACCGCCACCTTGAATGCTTACATCAATAGTTGTTCCACTGACAGAAAAGGTATTTCCAGTGCCAATAAAGTTGAGGGTGCGAGCATTGCCAATAGAAACACCAGCAGACTGAATACCAACTCTATCATTAGCCAGGTTAAATGCTTTATATGCAACACCTTCTAAAATATCACCACTTTGAGCACCACCATTCAAAACATCAATAGTAGTTGAATCTGTAGCAGTATAATCAGTTCCTTCAATAAGTCTTACACCATTGAGATATAGGTCAAGATATCCTGGTGTATAACTAGATGCAAAAGTAAAGGTAGTTGTTACTCCAGTAGGAGAGAAAATCTGTCTAGATACAACTACTGATGAATCAGCAGGAGCTCTTCCAATATAACCGTTACGATCTGCCATCAGTTAACTCCTGTAAGAATGCTGATATTTGCATCAATAGCATTTGCAGTATCACAAGAAACTTTAATGGCATCACTTGCTTCTAAAAGTGTCTTACCAGTATCAGAAATAACAAATGAAGAACCAGCAGGAACAGGAATTTTGCTTGCAATTGCCACAGTTACACCTGCACTTTGATCTAATACTTGAACAGTAAGTTCTACTTGACTATTTGTATTATTTGCAAAGGTTCCACCAATTAAAATTGTTTTTGTACCACCTGGTGATGTATAAATGGTGGTTGGTGTTAAAAATTTAACACTTTGATTTGTTGTTGATGATGTGTTAGTAGAATCTCTATCAACAACAACTTGACTAACACCAATTGATGAAACAGTTGTTCCTGCAATATAGTTTTGATTATCAACCAAGTCACCAACTGCCACTCCACTAGTAGAAATACCAGTAATTTTGTTAGTGGTAATTCCAATAGCACCAGCAGCACTAGAATTAACAGTTCCCACAGCTCTTGCTAATTTATTTGAAAAAGATTCTGCCATTTTTCTTTACGTGATAGAGATATTTATCAAGCACCAAGTGCAATAACAAGTCCAAGTGAGACACTAGGTGTAACAGTTACTGTTGAAACCCCAGATACAGTTGGTGTTGCTGTAACAGTGGCATTAACACCAGCAAAATCAATGATAGTTGCTGCTGTACCAATTAAAGTTCCACCAGAGGAAACTCCAACAGAACCTGCTGGGAATCCTGTAAGATTTGAACCATCACCAAAGTAAGTAACAACACCAGAAGTTGCTGTAACAACACCAGAGGAAACCTTTACAGTTCCAAGTGTTGAAACACCTGTTATATTGGAATTACCAAAGACATTCAGTCCACTTGCTGTTGCAATACCAGTAACACCAAGTGTGCCAATTGTACCAATACCAGAGATATTGATGTTTCTACCAGTTACCTCATCATAAACAACATCATCAGCAACATATAAATCACCACCAACATATAAATCACCACCAGTGGTTGTAATACCACCAGATTCAGCAAGGGTTGTGACTCCAAGTACTCTTAATTCTTTGAAGAATGTAACTGGTCCACCAGCAGTGGCAATGCCAGTGACATTTAATGTTCCAGTGGTTGCAGCAATAGCAACAATATAATTAATTGCACCCCCAGATACAACTAAATTGGGAGCAAAGATGTCATTATCAAATGTTGCAGCTAAAGTATCACCTGCACCTGCTCTTACATCAAGTGCAAATCTTGGAGAAGATGAATGAATACCAAGATTGCCAGAATCTATATCAAACTTGGCAACTGTGGCACCAACACCAATAACTACATCTTTCCTGAAGGTAGTAATACCAGCAATATCAACAGTGTTGACAATGCCTCCATCATCAGCAAATCTTACATCGCCTCTGACGTCAAGTCTTGTAAGGGGAGCAGTTGTCCCCAAACCCACATGAAGATCCTGAGCATCAGCAACAATTAATCTGCTACCAACCTCTAATCCGTTTTTGACTACAAAATTCTTATTTACAGCCATAAGCTAGGTGGTTCACTATCCCCACAGGTTTTAGTTATTTATAACACTAAGATACGTATCTGGAGTCGCTTGTAAATGACCCTCCATCTGGTGTGACTTCTAAATCATTAAAATCACTATCAAGGTTATCATCCAACTGTAGAGTATTGCCAGATAATCTAAATGATAATCCTCTTCCTCCTGAAGCAGTTGAACTAGTTCTAGTGTAAACAGCATTTCGTGCAATTTGTGCGCTTACAGTTCCTCCATTAGGACCAAATGTCAATGTATCTGGACCAGTACCACTCTGCCTGGTGAAAGTAACGGTATTACTGTCACCAGCATTTCTACTAACAGAGAAGCGTACAGTTCTTAGTCCATTGGAACTATTAGATTTTGGAGGAATACAAGGTGTAGGATCAAGATTTTCTGAATATACTTCAAAACAAATAAACGCCACATCATCATTTCCTCCAAGTTGTGTTCCAGTGGGAAGTACAGAACTTGAAAGAATTTCTACTTCATCACTTGCATACCCTGAGGCACCTCCACCACCTGAACCATTATTTGTTGCACCAGTTCCACCTCTGGCACCTGCACCTCCACCACCTTGGTTTCCTGATGCAGCACCACCATTGTTTCTCCAACCCTGACCAGGTTTATATCCTCTCAGAAGTGTTGTTGAGTCTGAGATTGTGCTTCCATCAGTATTGTTCATTTTTGATTGCCCAATGTCAGCGCAATGTGCAAATCTAGCAATCCAATAAACAGCACCAACAGTACATCCACCAATTCTGCCACTCCCAGAAGAATCATTATCAAAATCTCTGAGGCCAGTTCTACCAGCCTGTGTCAATCCAGTTGTGGGAAGTTCTCCTTGTTGTATTACAACACCACCTCGACCAGATGATGAACCTTGTCCATCTTCACCAGCAACCTGAAGACCTCCCCCATCTCCACCTCTACCATTGGTGCCAGCACCACCTCCACCACCAGCAACAGCAATCATTTTTGCTTTGTGGTAGATTCCACAAATTCCTCCACCACCATTATTACCACCTCTTGGTCCTCCACCTTGCTGATCATTAACACCTAATTTAATAATGTATTCTTCATTCCTTATCAAGGTTGTCTTGAATACAGAAATACCACCTGTTCCTCCTCTATTACCATTTCTATTAATACCTGCTGCGCCACCTACTGTAACTTTTACTTCTACATCTTCCTCAGCTGCCCAGACACAAATAATTCTTGCATTTCTATTTGCATCTGCTCTGAATGACAATCCACCCATTTTTGCAATGTCTCTTTCTTCAGCTTCAACAGTTACTACACCTTGAGAATATCTTTCAAATTTTAATAAAGCTCTACCAACACTAACATCAAAGTTTACTTCTGTTGATGATATTTTCTGTGGTCTTGCATCAATATGTGTTACAACACAACTTATTTTATCAAAAGAAGCATTTGAATTCCTAATAACTAATGTACTCTTGACTCCATCAGATACCACTTCTTGTGAAACAGATCTAGTCAAATTTGAAAATGAACTTCCTCCTAATGACTGACCATTGAATTGCCAATCAAAAACCAATTTTTCATTTGACCCATCTTGAATAGATGCAGTAATCTCAAATGTGGCATTATTATTTGTAATTGTTGTCTGAGAAACTGGTTGAGATTTAATTTCAATTCTTGGCGGAATTGATAGGGTAAACAAACCCGAATCAAATGGTTCATTTATAGCATTAGCAGTTGATTTTGCAATTCCTGTTTGAAAATATGCAGAATTTTCATAATTTGCTCTTAAGAAGAATTTTCTTCCATTATCTGCAAAAAGTGTGTTGTTTATTGTAAGAGTTGTTGTTGCTGTTCCAACTAAATTTGTTGATTCTGAGAGAGGACCTACTCCTTCCTCATACCATTGATATTTTAACTCACCAGTATTTGTATTTCTTTTTGTTTGACCAGATGGAAATAATGCTGTTGCAATACCAGTAAGAATTTTAGATCTATTTTCATAACTTGTTCCAAAAACAGTTACTCTACCACCACCAGTATTTGAAGCTTTTTCAAAAAAACCATTAACTATGTTTGTGACAGAAATAAATCCTGATCCACCACCACCTGAACCATTAATAGTGGATGCTTGATAACCACCACCACCTCCACCAAAATATCCACCTCCACCACCACCAGTATCATTATAAGGACTTCCAGCGCCGCCTTGAAGAGCAGAACCATTTGATCCTGCATAAACTCCTTGACCACCTTCTATACTTTTTCCACCACTTCCAGCACTTAATTGTGTTCCACCTGTGCCTGAAAGAGATGTATTTGATACATTTCTGTCAGTAGGATTTACAAATCCACCTTGCAATCCACCACCATCTCCACCATCTGCCTTTCTATCTGGATTAAATCCTCCATCATCATCAGGGTCAGTTTCAAATGAACCTCCTCCACCACCACCTGCAATCAAAAGTGCATTTGCTTGTGAAACAGTGCCTTTAAATAAACCAGTATAACCACCACCAGATCCACCTGCCCCTCCTTTTGTGGGTGATGTTTGAGAATTATCAGAACCGCCAGAAGCAGCACCTCCACCTACTGCGCCAGCACCACCATTATGTGTGCCTTTAGATCCAATTACAAGTGTATATGACTGTCCCTTTTCAAAACTAACTGTTCCTGTAACATTACCACCTTTACCACCTTCTCCAAAGTTTTCAGCAACATCACCTGGACCACCAGCAGCACCCTGTAATGTGACTGTCATTAAAAAATTACCATTTGAAACCATGGTGTAAATCTTTGATGATTCAAAATTTGAAAAATCACCAATTGTTTCTAAATCAATTGTGGTTGTGCCATCTGGTAATGCAGGTGAAATTGTTATTGTAGATTCAGTTCCTGATTCTGAACCAATTGATTTAAGTGTGGATAATGTTGGACCATTAAGATCCAGAAATGAATTTACTTGTCTAGCATGTTTGAACCCTATCATGAGAAGTTCTGTCCTCCTACAACTCCATAGAGTGATGTGCCACCATCAAATGTCACATAAGAATAAACATCAATTGCTGCTCCTGTATTTGTCAATACAGGAATAACTCCTCCAGGCCAATAAACTGGAATTGCAGATCCCCCTGTTGTTTCAAAACTGTCAACTGCAACTGTTCTTGGTGTGCTTCCTTGTACAATTTTGATTGTAAATGATGCAGAACTTCCTGCCTTTACACCCTCAAGAACAAATTTATTTACATTTTCAGTTGTGCTATGTAAGAAGGTGTTTGCTTCATCAAGTTTTAAAGTAATAACGTTTGATGAACTTGTTACAGTTTTAGGAATTTCATATGTGCTCTGAAGTCTTGCAGGTTCAACAACATCAAGTGCAGCGCTTGGTTGAGTAGAATTTATACCAACACCAGTTGATTTGACAGCAAGAATAGTACAACCAGTGCCTATACAAATTTCAGTGGCAGTCAGGATGCCAACTGTCATATTTGATGTTGAAGAATCAATATCAAAGTTAGTTAAATTCAGTTTACCTGTGATGTTTACATCACTTTCAAAGTCCACTGTTGATGAGAATCTTGACTTATTATTAACTAACAAGTCAGTCTTGCCTGTTCCTGGAGATCCAAGTTGCAGAGTAAAGGTGTCATCAAATACTGTGGTTCCAATACCAACATTGAAGTTAGAGATAGGATGAATACCTGTTCCAAGACCAGATGTAACACCACTAAACAAACTATCATTCAATAGACCATAAAGTCCTGAACCATCACCAAAGTATGTGCCACCTGAACCAACAAAGATGCCATCACCATTGGTTCTAATATCATATCCATTAGCAGTGGTTCCAATACCAACACCACCATTACCATCAATGGCAACCAATGATGTTCCTGAACCAACTTGGAATGTATTAGTTCCAGGTGAAGTTGTGCCAACTCCAACACCATCAAAGATATAGATTTGTTTATCTTTGTCTATGCTGATATTGCTGAATGGATACCACTCATTGTCAGTAGTATAAACCCAACCAGAATTTGAACCTTCTTCAGGTTGTGCTTTCCAAACAACATCACCTGCTGTGGCAGAATTTGTAGGAGTGGCAATACCAACAGAGTATTTTCTTGAAACAGTTGCATCACCCTGAATGAATACATGGTTTGCCTCAATACCTTCTGAAGATGTGGAAGTAATCTTCTTATTGAAAAGTACAGGACCATCAAACTGTGAAAGAAGACTACCAGTGTTACCACCTTCAACCTTAATTGCTCTGGAGACTGTAACCTCAGCAGGGTTGATGATATCAATACCAGTATCAGTACCAACAGAGAAGATGTCTTCACCAGTAACTGTTGGAATTGGAGTATCAAATACCTCTTCCTTACCAGTGTTAGATGAAATCTTCTTATTACCAACAAAGAAGTCACCTCTGTCATTCATTCCAGTGAATACTGTAATACCACCAGCACTATTGAATGATTGAGTAGCAAGTTGCTCCTTAGTTGTAGGTTGCTTAGACTGCTTCTCAGGCAGCGCAGTAGAGTAGTTTCCAGGACCAAAACCAAGATATTCAAAGGTATGACCAGATGCTCTGATGATAGATGGTCTTCTAAGTTCAATTGGTTCTACAAGAATTCTTCTTACAACAGAACCTGAAATGTGAGTTGCTGTCTTAGTTCCCATCAGACCTCTGAATACCTTTACTGGGTTAGAGGTAACAGATGTCTTAATTCTCATAATCTCATCATCAATTCTCATATAGTCACCAATCTTAAAGTCAAAGTTACTCAGATTGGTAATATTGACTTCATCAGTGACTAATGTTGAGATAGGTGATGAAAGTTGTGCTGTCAGGTTATCATAAACATTAAGAACTCTACCACCAAAGTTTTCATCAAACAAGTTGATGATACCTGGTTGTGGAATCAAACCTGGTGTATATGCTCTTACAGTGCCACTGATACTTGGTGTTGTATCATTCTTACCAATATCAACAGTAAAGGTAGTCAGACCAACAATCTTTTTAACAATGAAATCACCATTGAACAATGATGCACTTGATCCATCAATTGTGATTTGATTATTTGCTCTAAATCCATGATTAACCAGTGTAGTTACAGTGGCAATACCTGAAGTATTATCATAGACAAACTTTGTATTATCTACAGTAAGACCAATACCTGTGAGTGTGCCAAATGCACCACCTGTTACTGTAGCACCAATTCCAGTAAATGATGGATTTGTAATTGTTCCACCAATTGATAAAACTTGGAGTTCCTTATTTGTAGAAATTCCTGTAATTTCATACAGTTTATTGTATTCTTTTCTTTCAAATGATGTGATATTCTCAACTCTTATAGTGTCTCCAACATTATTGAGAATATTGTCTACTCTAACTTGTGCAGATACAAATGGTGAAAATGTTGATGTACCAGTGATTGTAAGAAGATCACCAACCAGATAATCTGAACCTGGGTTCATAATCTCAACATTTGTGATTGAACCAGAAGAGTTAACTGTGATTCTGGCACTTGCATCTATACCATTTCCACCTGTAAGTGTGGCATTATAAAGACTTTCTACACCACCAGTATTGTTACCATAACCCTGACCAGCAGGTGCTCCACCAACAAGACTTACATTTGTAATTCTATTGAGACCATGCTCAGTCTTAGTAAAGATTGTATGAGCAGTACCAGCAGAGTTAGATACAATATCAGTGATACCAAAACCAACAGCAAGGTCAACCTGACCCTGAGAGGCAACAAATCTTGTAAGAGAGTGCTTAGGATCATCAATCTCTACATTACCCAGTGTTCTAGATGAAGCATATGCTGTGGCAGCATCAGGGTTTGAATTAGGATTGTCTCTATCATATTGTGGGAATAGATCCTTAATTGGTTGTGGGAAGGCAAACTTCAGTCTGTCATTATATGGTGCAATGGTAGGAGTATTAGTAGCATCAACAATGGTCAGATAGTAAACACCATCTTGAACACCAGTCTTATATTCATTAATCGTGTTTACATCATAGATGAAATAGTTATTAGGTGCCTTAACTCTATTGAAGTTAGGAAGACTTGTGTTTCTTTGTGATGTGTTATTTGAGAATGTTCCTGGGTTCTGAGTGCCCATTTGAACAACAAATTGATCAGATTTGGGAACTGAAACAACAGTGTACTTCTGGTTATATCCTGAATTTGCAATACCAATTGGGTTTGCTGTGCTGGTGACCTGATTAATTCTTACCTCTGAACCAAGCGTAAGACCATGAGGAATCTCACTAGTGAAGTAATTAAATGTACCATCAGTTACAGCATTCTTGATGAATCTAAAGTTTCTTAATTCAGACTGATTACTCATTGTCTGAGGAGTGGGACTGAATTGCAGTGCTACCTCAGCATTGGTTGCACCAATAACAGTATTTGACTCTTCAACAACATATGAAGTGAGAGGTTGTCTAGCAGATGAAATGCCAGCGCCAGCTGGAAGAACATATCTAAACTTATAGATCTTATCACCAAGTGGTCTGGTGTCAGATTTTCTTGTGATAAAGGTTCTTGAAGTTGCATCACCTACAATGCCAGATCCAATACCCTTAATAGCATGGTAAATGCTATTCAATGACAAATCTGTGGGTACAGTAATATACCATTGCTCATTGATAGTATCAAACTGAATTGGGTGACCCAAATCTCCAACAATCTTGTCACTTACCCTACTCTGTACCTTAATTGAACCACCAAGGTTATTCAGAGGGATTTGTTGACCAGCAGATGCCTCAGTAAATGTTGATGCAACCTTAAGTTGATCAGCATTTAAACCATCTGTGATTGCAAAATAAACTTTGTTATTCTCAAGTCCATCAGGTAGTCTAGCATCTTCAGAGATAAATCTGATTGTCTCACCATTAATGAAGGTATGATCTTGAGTCAGGGTAAGGATATCACTAGTAATACTGTTTGCAGATCCTACTCTTCCAACAGTGAACTCCTTCATAGAAGCAATATCTGTGGTTCCAGGCATTACAATCCTAGAAGCATAACTCTTGGTGCCTGTGATATCAGATGAAATACCTACATTAATTGTATCATTTACAGCAGCACCAATTCTATATCCCTGTACAAGGGTATTTGGAGCATCATCAACATTAGTTTTTTCTGTCAAGAAGAGTTTTGTTGTTGTTGCAGCACCTGCAGCAACACTCAATGTCTTAAGAACATCAATGGCATCATATTCAAGGTTAAAGTTGCCAGATGTAATCTCCTGTGGTGGAATAATGTGTGTGATATATCCTACATCATCTTTAGCAAATGCCTCTTCTTGATAACTTATTGAATTGAGAGCAATCTCACCAAAGTTAGAGTTAGAGTTGGTAACTGAGAAGTCACCACCAGACTCTGTAAGGAATTGTTGTGCATATCCAATAGCAAATACAGATACAATCTGGATTACTGCATTGTTTGATGCCTTAATGTGAAAACTATAATAATCTGGGTGATACTTAGCATCACCATCACTATGAATATTTGGTGTTCCTCTCTCAAATGTTCCATCAGTCTTATACTTGATGAATGCTTGGTCATCCTTTTGGAGTGACACACCAGTAAACTGTGCCACAACCATGGACTTGAATCCACCTGCCTTATTACCATCAGCGTGCATACCACACATGCCATACACTGATCTCAATGAGATATTAAAGATGTATGGCGATGCAGACTTAACAGTATCAGTATCTAAAGTAATAGTTGCAGAAGCTGGATTCTCTAATGCATCAGTTGGAATTACAGGAACTTGATATGTGAATTCAAGGACTCTTCCTGTAACACCATCTACCTTAGTGATGCTGTCTACAACATATTGTCCATTGTAGGCAGAATCAGCACAATCATTCACCTGGAACATTGTGTCTACTTGGAGACCATCAATGCCCTGAACATTACCAGCACCTGTTCCAAGGTTGACTGTAATTGTTTTGGTTCCAGTTGAACCATCTCCTGCTTTAATTGTAGAGATTCCTACAGCACCACCCTTAGGTCCAACAATTCTAAATTCATCAACTTTTGCCTGAATATCAAGTCCAGATGATGGGAAGTCAGGTTCAATTGTTCTGCCAGAAGCAGGTCCATATGCCAGACCAACCTTCTCATAATACATGTCAAGGTCAGTTCTATCAAACTGCTTGTTTACATTAAAAGCATCATTAATATAAACCTTGTTTACACCATCAGCATACTCAAAGCAAGTTACTTTATGGTGTGAGAAGTTTGGAACAAACTGTGATGGTGTGTAGTTCTTATAAACTAATCCATTTGGTCTACCATCAAAGAATGTCATCTGCCAGAAATAACATCCACCAGTTATTCTAAAGATGGCAGATCTTTCAATATTTGAATTGGTAGGATCTGGAACATAAAGTGGTCTGATCTTTGTCTTTCTCAGATCATAACCAACAAGAGACGTACCTCTGGGTACAATGACACCACCATGCACACTGTTTAACTTGTATAATGCATTATCTGGAGATTCTACATCAAAATTGGTATTTGCATCAAAAGCAGAAAAACCTGTTGTTTCATTACCATTTCTTTGGAGATAATTTGTCCCTGTAAGTGGTATGAATCCTGGTCTATTATCAATAAGGTGATCACCAGGCATCAATAGAATGGTGGTTTTACCAAATCTATCATTGTCCAATCCCTTCTGATATGAGAATCTTGCTGCCTCAATTAGTGCCCTTTGAATGGTCTTAAAAGGACGTGCTGCAGAATTACCCTGATTCTCAATTGAGTCAGTAGAATCTAGGTCATTGGGACTGACATAAAGGATATTTCCTCTTACATTCTTCAGGAAATTATCAAGACGTGCTAAGGGCATTTCTCTACGCAGACTTTCTATTATGACTTATTTATCCGCAAAAAAAGAGAGGGGATGTACCCCTCCCTCTTACACTTCCTTCACACAACTTATTTAGTTGCCCTTAAATATTCTACTGTATTAGCAATATCATTCATTGCCTCTCTCAAATCTTCCTGACCACCACTTTCTTGTATTTTGGGGTCTTCATCACAACTTAAAGTCCATCTCCATTTACTGGAGTGCTCTGAGTACCAAAGATTGACTTTCATTGTCCTATTGAAGAATGAACTTTCACATCTGAAATAAAATCTAAGTTGATTATACTTTTCATCTATGAGTTTTTCTACTGGAATATTCTTTTTGTATGGGTTTCTAGATTTTGTGTAGATTTTGTCGTATTTGTTTGGTGTTGGGTACATATAAGGTGTATTGTGTATATTAATGCCACAAGGGCACCTTATATATCATGGGAGTGGAGAGACTTGAACTCTCACGTCATCAAATGACAACAGATTTTAAGTCTGGTGCGTCTACCTATTCCGCCACACTCCCATTAAGTTCCCAAGTGGGTGGATGAAATGCACAATACTCATTGAATGTGATTTTCATCTCTTTATTGCTTAGATTGCAATTTTTTGCTGCTTTTGGAAGATTCCACTTTGCAGTGAATAACATTTCCATAGATTGACGCGTTTCTGGTCTCATACTCATAACACCTAAGGATTTCTTTGTAAAAATCTGCTTTGTAATAGTTCATAAAAAAGTAAAGGGGGTCAATTTTTTCCTGGAGAATTTTTTGCCCCTTTTTTGGAATCAAAGTTGGTTTTTGACCAGGGGTTCAGAGTATGAAACAATCTCATCATCACACACAGCTCTGACTAACTCCAACACATTCATGAACTCATCTACATTATCACAATCAACTTCTCTTGTATCACCTACATTAGAGTACAAGTAGAACTTGCGTGAACAAGTATCCACAACAACTTTGGTCAGATACTCATCATCTTCATTGTCAAGGTAGTAGTCATCTGGTTGGTAGGAGGAGGTCATAGGATTTGTTTTGACTTCCTTAGTATAGGGCAGAGTGTGGGCAGAGTCAAGGGCAGTGTGCCAGTTCTAATCCTGGTATGAGGGGTCAGTGAGAATCTCAATGCAAGCTTCAAAACCTACTTTATCTTGTCCTGCCACAACTCTCATTCTCTTTCCAGACCATGTATTAACAGCATGTGACTTCTTTTGTTTCTTAACTTCAACAGCTGCTTGATTAAATGATCCAACACCAACATCTTTTATATTTGACAATATACCAAATCTTAAATTTTCTACAATAGTTTTATTAGTAGAAATTGTGGTATTTTGTGATGATCCAGAAGTTGTATTGAAAGTAAAAACTTCACCAATCAATGGAGGTGATGGTGTGCATTGAACAAATGTATCTAAGTTTGGAACTGGTGCTGTAAGAGAAGTGTTTAAACCATTTGGAAAAAATGTATTGGCAAATCCAATGCCTTTATTGGATGATGTAAGAATAACATTCGATGAATCACCAAATATATCATCTGTTCCAGGGTCAGGTGGTTCAAGATTGGGGTGGAAGTGCATCACATCAACATCCTTATAAATTGATGCTATTCCAATAAAATTAATAGTCTGATTAGAAGCATAAGCACTTCCACCAAAGTAAATAGTATTTCCTATACCAGATGAAAAACTTCTAGTAATTGATCTTACAATACACGAAGTTGTAACTCCTACCTGTGGAGTAAAGTCAAAAGCAAGAACTCCAGATCCTCCACTAGCATCTGACACAGCGATACCAGCAGAAAAATTACCAGCTGGAGGATGAGTGCCAAGTCCTGTGAAACCAATGACAGGTGCTGCTTCCCTAAAGGAATAAAGTCCATCAGGATCAGTAAAGTCACCATATATGCTGTTTAGTTTATTGATTGCATCACTTTCACTAGAATAAAATTCATAATTATTTAAAAAATTAGCTGCTGTTCCAGTGTTTACAACATTTTGTTTAGCCCCATTGATAGGATCAACAAATCTGCTCAAAATATTAGCATCTATCTTTGAGGCAGGTTGCTTAAACATCTCATACCTATCCTCATCAACCTTAACTTGAGTCACACTTTCAGGAAAATTAAGAGTCTGGTCAAGCGAAATAATTCTTGCTGATAAAATACCAACTGCCTCATCTTGATATGATGTTACTGCAAATCCCATTAGTTTCCTCTCCTATCATAATCGTATCCAGCAATTGAGAAATGTGAGTTATCACCTGGGTAATCAGCAGGTGTTTCACCTTCATATTCAACATGAAGTTTCTCTTCATATTGTCTAGCAGCCCATACTTGGTAGTAGCATTTTACTGGACCACCACTAGCATTCTTAATATAAACATTCTTACCCCACTCAATCTTTTCAACAAAAAGTTCTTGATAAGAACCAATTGGTGTGAGATGAACACTGATACTTTCTTTATCAACCAGACCATCCCAATAATCAGGGAGTTTTAAAAGATTACCTTCCAATTTACCTCTAACATAGATTGGACCATCCTCTGGACCCTCTACACAAATATGTCTTAATCTATGTCCCTCTTTGTTAGGATGCTTAATATCAAATCCCTTAGAAGAAGCATCTAATTTACTATTGATTTTTGTTGCTACATCACCCACTCCAGTGAGATTCATTGGACCAGTAAAGGTAAAGTTACCATTGCAACTTAAGTTTCCAATAGCTTTAATATCACCAGTTGCTACAATATTACCAACAACATTAATATTTCCTGTAACATTTGTTGTATCAGCAAAAACATTAAAGATAGGAATGTTGCCAGCACTATGTTGAAGATACATTTGTGCTGTTGAAACCCCATCACAATGAAATCCAACATAATTTGTCTCATTATTGTAAAGATAAGCACCAAGGTCTACGTTCTTAAACGCATAGTCACCAGGAACTGATTCAGTCCATGAACCTTCCATACTTGCTTTATCATAGTCATAGTTTGTAGAACTATTCTGTGGACCAGCAAATGTACCAAAGTTCTCAAATCTAAATGGAAGAGAACCCTCTACACCACCCTTAGGATTTCCTGGAAAAAGACCAGTCCAAGTCATAATGGAACCTCTGTTACAAGTTTTTCTACATCATTTCTTTCTGCAAAGATATGGTAGTGACAATGAATAGGAAGACCTGGTTTTGCCTGAACTACCACTTGATTATTTGCAACTCTCTTAACCATCAACCCCTGATCAATACCAACTGATGTTAGAGATACTGTAATAGAATTTGGTGAAACAATATCCTTCCAGACTTCTGGCAATTGAATTGTATCTTTATTCTTTAACACACCTCTAACATAGACAGCATTCTCTGGTCCTTCAAGACACGCATAAACTAGATTTGTATTAGGAAGAGTTGGGTGTGGGATAGCAAAGTTCTTAATCTTTGCCATCAATACTTCAGTGTAGATTACTTTTGACTTAATAATCTTTACTGTAAGAAGGGTATCTACCTTAAGGAAACTCTTGATCCTAGCAAATGTGGTGGCAAAGAATGCATAAAAAGGAGGACCAGCAAACGCAGGAGAAACAGTATCTGGATTGGCAGTTTGTCCTGCCATCAAACTTGCTCTCTCAAAAACTGGAACTGCAAACTGAGATGGATCACCCACCATCTCTGGACCCTCAATGTAAGAACTTCCTCTTACCTTAGTGACCTCTCTACCAAATTGCTCTGGTTTTCCCTCACCAACTTCTAACTGTCCACCTACGTGAAAATTACCTACACTTGACATCTTAACCTCCTGTCATGTTAGCTGCTGCTTCTCTTGCATCTGTTACTGAACCACCCTTTCTTATTCTCCCAACAGCTGCACATCCAACATCATTACCATCTGTCATGTTCACAAAATTGCCAATCAGATTCAAGATACCTCTAGCAATAGTTTCAACATCTTTATCTGATACAATTTTAATTGATACTTTAGCATGAATATCAACAATTTGTCCAGCATCTAAAACAATCTTCTCATTTGCTTTCATTCTGATATTACCAGTCTCACCAGTGTCTCCACTAGCGATAAACTCAATATCTTTTGCCATGAGTTTGATTCTACCACTTGGGGCAGAAAGAATAATATCTCCACTATTTGCAGTTAAATCAATTGATGGTGTTCCATCCTTAGCTCTGTCACCAGCAATGACAGAAAAAGAACCCATAGATCTACAAAGTGTGCTATCCCTCTGCCAATCTAATTCACCTGTCTGTACCATAGCAATATAGTGCTTATCAGCAGTCATGTAATTATTCAGATAAACTGAATAAATTTGCTGGTTATCTGAGATGTGACCAAATTTGATCTCACCATCTTTAGTGCCTAATCTATAGGCTTCATAATTGATCTTTGCTGACATTAAAACTTACCTACACAATCAACTACTTGAATAACTTTTTCTTGATCAACAAGTGAAATGTCTCTCACTCTATCTATACAAAGTTTTGCTAGTAACACTGCATTCTGTCCAGTTGAACTCTCAATTGTTATCTCTGGAATCACTTGGAATCCTTCACCTGGTTTAGTAATAATAACATCTGATATTCTTCCAAACTTATCAACAACTAACTCTGCTTCAGCTCCCATGGATGGGTTAATAATTACCCTATCAGTATTTTTATACCCAAAACCTGGTCTCTTGACAATAACATCACAAAGATACATCAGAATAGGATAAGTATTTTGAGATGCTGGTCTCTCACCTGCTTGTGGGGTAGTTAAACATCCAGGTCTCTGCATAATATGTGGAGAACCACCTTTAATTATTTCACCACCACCCTCACCATCAAATGGTTCAGTTGTTACAGTGGTTCCTGCAGGTAGAATAATTGTATCACCTTCATCAAGACAAATTCTTGATCCAGGACCAGCAGGGACTTCTTTCACACCATCACTATATCTAATCCTTGTTTCATCAGGAGTAGAATAAGTTCTTCCATCACCACCAGTGCTTCCATCTTCTGTTGGTAAATATCCAAAACCACCATCTTCAATGATGATATCAACAATACCAATACCAGGACCGTCTATGCCACCAAGATCTGGTGGAACCATAGTTCCTGGATATACAGGAATGCCTACAATGGGACCATAATTTGGTGTTTTATCAGGGTAGAAAGTACCAGGACCAGGTGGTAAAACAGTGATTGGTGTACCACCACCTCCAGGACTGATACCTCCTGGCTCTCCAGGAGGAGTACCAGGATCACCTGGACCAATTCCACCTGGATCTGAAGGGTCTCCAGGTCCAATTGTTCCAGGTGGTGCAGTAGTATCAGTGTTTGGAGGACCAAGTGGAGGACCAAAACCTCCTGGGTCACCAGGACCAGGACCAATTCCACCTGGTGGAATACCACCAGGTCCACCACCACCTACACCACCAGGATTCCATGATGGTGGAATGCTGCCAGGATCACCAGGATTAAATCCACCTGGGGGTATAGAACCAGGAGTTCCACCACCTCCACCAGTAAATGGTGCTAATGAACCCTCAGGACCAGTGCCTGGGAATGGTGTTCCTTGTTGACCAACTAGTTCACCAAATAATAAATTATCATGGATAAACACGGCAGGTCCTACATGAGGTCCACCACCACCAGGAGGAATAGGACCAGGAACCCACTTACCAGGTCCCAAAGTTGTTGATCCAGGGAATGGATGGAATGTAGAGTTCTTACTTGGTCCAGGTGTCAAAATACCTGGAATACCACCATCTGTTGGACCAGGTGATGGGAATGTATATCCACCTGGAACCAGTGCAGGAGTTGTAGGTGGTGGTATTGGAGTAGGAATAACTGGATCTGTAGGATCTGGAGTTACTTCTTTTTCTGATAAACAATAAAGAACAGCACCCTCTCTTCTCAGTCTTGCTGACTTAGGAAGCTTGAATTTACCTCTCTTAGCACAAATAACTAAGTCATTATAATCCTCATCACTTTCTCCTGGATCAAGTTTTTCAACCCAATAGGTTTCAATTCTTGTCTGTTCATCAAGTCTGAAGGTCTCTCTATCTTTTCCTTCTTCTGTTGGTTCAGTTGCTTCTTCATCTTCAGTTTGTGTCCATCTATTTCTCTTTTTACTATCACCAACATGCCTTACTTCTCTTCCTTCAATCTCAATGTATTCAATGGCAATGTCTGCTTTGCTTGGTTTATCGTCCCAGAATAATGTACATTCAATAGTTCCCTTTCCAATTATAAAAAGTCCATCATCACTAAACCTTGCATCACCATTTGTAATTTCAAAAGATGCATTGGTATCATCACCATGCCCATCTAAGAGATCAATTCTTGTATTATTTTTTTTAATTTTACCTTTAAAATATGTGGTTGGATTCTGTGCATATAGAGTTCTTTCTCTTTGATTACCAAGTACCCAAGTGATAGGAACAGTTGTTCTCTCACTACGAATAGTTCTAGTTCTTTGCTCTCTTGTTACTTTTCTTCCAAATACATCATCAAGTTGTACACACTTACCATCATTACTAATTTTTAATGGATTAAAAAGTGGTTCACCGTTAAATTGAAATCCTCTTACAATGTAACATTTATCCTCTACAACTCTTTGTCTCTGACCACCCTCAAAGGCTTCTCTAAATTCAAGTTCAAGACCATCACTTAAAATAGTTTCCTTTGGTGCAATAGTAAATTGTGATTTGCCAGCACCTACAACTACTTGTCCATCTTGAAGTCTACCTTTTCCTGACTGATCTTCAGGAGAAAAGTCAAAATCAGTGTCAATATTATTAAGAATTGACTTGTCCTGAAGGACAAATTTGATAACAGGTTTCTCTTTTGTTTTTGCAACAGGAATTGAGAAGGTTTCCATTGTAAATTTTACAATGCTATCCTCTTCTCTAATTTTGAGTTGTTGCTTTGGAGATCTTTTACCAATCTTAGAGAAACTAGGACCTAAACCATAAGATGGTGTTCCAAATGCCTTTGTTTTAGGACTATATGGATCTCTTCTTATTGAGTCATCAGTATTTTCATTAAAAGGATATGGTGATGGATCAAATGGTCCAAAACCAAGACTGTCTGGTGAGGTAGCAGGTGTACCAGAATTAACACTTCTATTATTTACTCTATCTCTATCACTATTTGAAAAATTATTATTAACATCACCAAAAACAGGTCTTATAACAGCACCCCTTCCATTACCACAATCATCAATAACATTTGCTCTTGCTTGATCATCATATCCAATACCAAAACTCTGCATATCAACACCAATGACAGATCCAGCAGCATTGATTACAAGATTACCAGCAGCACCTGCCCCTTGCTGTGATCCAAAGATGTTTAGATTTGGAGGACCACAAGGAAACTCATCAGTCATACAACCATCAAGTTGACTACCAACATCTAAAATATTGCTAAAGTCTGTGTTATCTGCAAAATTGAAATTGTCAAGAGCATCTAAACCACCTTGTTGAACAGCACCTGCATATTCTTTTGCTTTGTTCAGGACATTTGCAACATCACCTTTACCAAACTGTGAACCTGATCCATAAAGGTGACTCCACTCACTGACTGGTGAGTTTTCAGGAATATCATCACAATTAAGGAATGATAAGAGATTTCCAACCATACCCATCACATCACCAGCAAGATCAAGTCCTTGTCCTGCCAGATCAACTACCCCCTCTACCATTCCTTGAATTGAATCCATTGCGCTACCAAGGAATCCACTGACAGTTCCTAGAACATTACCTGCAAATTTTTCAACAAAACAAGTTGGGACATTGACAATTTTATCAACTGCTTCTTTGATAAAGTCACTGACCATGCCAAGCAGACCAGCAAATAACTTTCTAAAGAAGCAGGCTAAAGTTTCTAATACCTTATCAATGGTGGTCTTTGCCACTTCAGTTTCACTTGGACGTGTAAGTGCCAGAACTTTTTTAAATGCTCCATCCATTTTCTTGAAGATGTTCTCTTCAATCATTTGATAGAGATATTTTACTGCACCTGCAATGAAAGTTGATGCCTCTTCTATCTTTGCATTTATCTCTGCTTCAACTGCTTCTAATCTTTCAATTTGTTCATCACCAATTTCTCTTATGCTTTTTTTAAGTTGCTCAATTTGTTGAATAGCTCTCTGCAATGCCTTTTGCATACCCTTGATGGGCATCTCATTGGGGTCAGCAGAAGCAATGTATTTTGGGATTCTCTCAGTTGGATCTTTAGCTTGTTTGTGTACTACTTTTGTTTTTCTATTTTTGTGTGCATTAATACTGACTACTCTAGTTGCTGTTGCATCAGTTGCACTAGTGCCTGTTGACTCAGCAACAGTTTGTGTTCCTTGATTGCCCTGAGTATTGGCAATAGTAAGAGTGGATACTCTTTCAGTTTGTGTTTTATGTGTTTCACCACCTGCTGGTTTCTTTTTTTCAAGACCATAGAAAGGTTTAAAACCAATGCTAGGCACAGCCTCCATGACACTTTGATAGTCATTATAACCTATCAAACCCATGATAACAGGTTGCTGCGCCTCTTCACCATCAAGGAAGAAACCAAATACAAAATTACCTTGTCTTATATTTGAAGTTTGAGCAGCATCACCACCAGCACCAGCAGTTACTGGATACATGATGGAAGCAAATGGCAACTCATCATCAGGAATGTCTTGTTTATTCGCAGTATGGTAACCCATAATGCGAACTCTATATCTCTCTCCAAATCCTGCCTCTTCTGAAGCAGCATCCTCCAACTCACCTGCTCCAAAATTTCTTAACCAAGTTTCTTCAGGCGCAACTTGTCCTATCCACCAGACAAATCCGTCTCTTCCTAAAAAATGTGATTTGAGAAAACCTTGATCAATCATTCTTAACCCTATATGAGTCTCTCACTAATGTGAGACTTGAAAAAGTGTCTTTTGGTGTAGTCCTATGACACACGTGAGCAATCATATACTCACCACTTGTTTCATTATTTATTGGACCAGTTGTATCTGCTGGACCAATTTGTGGGAAGATACATTTGATGATATCACCAGCCCTTAGAGAGAAGTCACCAGGAACTTTTATCTCAGTTTGAATAGTGAACAACTGGTTGTATCTCATCACAGATTGCACAAGGTTCTTAGTGGCAATATCATTTGGTTTTGGTACATTACCATCTCTAACACCTGGAATTTGATCATCACCAGTGCCTGGTTGATTCCAACCAACATCCAATACTCTTGACATTAATCTAGATGGTGTCTCAATGAGTTGAGGATTCAATAAGTTAGCAGCAGTTGCCTCTTCTTCACCAGCAGTGGTGATCTTTCCAGATTGTTGTTTAGTGTCAAAACCCTGAACAACATAACTGAAACTCAATGGATCAAAAAATATGGTTCTGTTATTGTAAACACCTAGTGCTAGATTCTGCTGAACATCAATGTCAGCATTGATTTTATATGATAATATCTTACCATCATAATCTTCATCATCAGGAAGTCCAATACTTCCTGTGTAAATATAAGTCTTTTTTGGTTCTTGGTCAAGAAGATTGTCAATAGATTTAAAAAAGTGTCCATCTAATGTTTGATAGAACATGTAACCTGCTGTCCCACCAAGAGCAGAACCTTGTCCAGATGAACCAGGAATTGCCTTGGATGCTAACCAAGTAAGAATATAAAACGCTTTCCTATCATTACCATAGAAGTTATAGTTGCCTGTAGTATCATCAATGTCTATGTTAGTAATACCCAATAGGCTACTTATATCTGAAACATGAGTAGATATGGGAGCATCTTTGTATCTCTTAGTTATTCTCATCTGCTCATTAGCAAAGTATTCTCTTGAGGAAAAGTCAATAAAGAATACCTCTTGTGATGTCCCTGGTTGTGCGTTTCTTACTCTATTCACATAGAGTTCAAAAACCATCTCAGTCCCATAGTTATCAACTACAGTTATATCTGTTCTCTCACCACCCCTTATAGGAAGAGCATCAATAATACTTCCTTCTCCAACTTTACTTCCCTCTTGCACACCAGTATCAATTACAACTGCTGTTGCAGTTACAGTATTTGACAAGACACTTTCAAAGTATCTAAACTCAACAACACTTGGTGAGATATCAATTGAAAAGTTTTTAGAATTAGAACTGATACTAAAATCTTTAATATCACCTGCTTCAGTAAGTTTTGGCATTATCCTACTTTATAAAGTAACCCTAAGAGTTGTTGTTTATAGTAACTATTTAACATGGATTTTGTAGAGACACCTGTCCTCATCACACTTGACTTCCTTCCACCACCTGGCATTACAGGTTGTGGTTGTCCACTAGGTCCTATAATATACACATTATTATCTCCAAGATCATATGATGGATAATGTTCAATGTTTCTTGTAGCTGGACCAGGTGGCACTACACTAGGACTTGGTTGCATTTGTGCAGAGGGACCTTGTGTAATTTTTGGAGCAGCAGGTCTAGTGGTGACAGCAGAACCATCACCCATTCTACCAATAACAAGATGCTTGATATATGGTTCAGGGTCTATGTCAGAACCTCCACCTCCCATGGCAGGTCTAACCTCAAAGTGTAAGTGTTCACCACTTCCTCTACCTGTATTTCCAATCTCTCCAATAACTTCACCATTATATGGTGTACCCTTCTTTAATGGTGAGGGTTGAGCAAGGTGAGCAAACAAGAAGTCTTTATCACCAACATTAATGATGAGGGTATTACCATACCCACTCAAGTAAGAGTTCAAACTTACAGTGCCTTTTAACTTAAAAGCAACATACCATCCTTTCTGTTTTCCTGTTCCTATATCCACACCACCATGACTACCACTTCTTCCTCTTGTTCTCACTGGACCAGTTGCCTCACCATAATTTACAGTCATTGCCCTGTCTGATATCACATCTGTCAATCCACTGTATGTTTCTGTTGTTGCAGGTGATGTCACAGGAGCACCAGGTTGTGTTGGTCCATGACTTGGATTAGGAACCATCTGAGAGAGTGCTGCTACTGGAGGAGAGGAGGAGACTGTCTGAGATGTTGTCTCTTCCATTTTTCTATTCAATCTCTTAGTTTGAGAAACCATAGTAGATCTAAACTCATCTTCTGTAATTTTATTACCATCTGGATCAAAATACTTATCCTCACCCATACCAAAGAAATTTCTACCACTTACAAAAGTACCTACATTCTTTAACCTAACAGATTCACCTGTACCTTTGTTACCACTCAATGCATCTATCTCTGTTACTTGTTTGCGCATGGTAGCAAGAGTTGCTTTTGCTGCTGTTGCTTCAGCAGTAGGTATCATTCTGGTTTGTGGTTGTGCTGCTGGTGGTTCTGCTGCTGGTGGTTGAGATGAAGCATTAGACAAATCAAGTTGCTTTGCAGCAGTCATAAACTTATCAGCATTACCATCTTTATATGCTCCCCAAGCTTCATATCCTTGAGCATCAAAGATTGCTTTTGCAGCTCTTGCATTAGTCAATGGATCTTTCAGGTCATCATAAGAACTAAGACCAAACTGACTCACTCTAGCTGGTCCTAATTTATCATACATATTAATTTGCCACAGACCATAGGACAAATCTCTTGTTGCTGGATTATCATTAACTATATCTGCTCTAAATGTAGATTCACCACCAGCAATTGCAGCCATTATCTTTGCTTGTTCAGGAGTAAAACCAGCTTGCATTGCAATTTTTGCAGTAGCCAATAACTTTTGATTTATAGTGCCACTTATTGGCACAGGACTACCACTTTGTGGTGCATTTTGTGGTCCTTGTTGTTGCTGTTGAACTGCTTGAGTGGGATCTTCAACCATTGCTGTCAATGGCGCATTACCACCACCTAAACCTGCAGGAGTTGATGATTCAAAATTAGGAGGGAAGAAAGAATCCTTTAGTATCTTTGCCTTGTCCAATATATTAAATGGATTTAACATCCAAAGTATATTGGGGATCTTGGGTTCCATCAGGAACTTCTTGATATTGTCTTTAGCTTCCTGAGAGACATATGGTAATCTGTCAATTAACCACTGCCATCCGCCACCTGGTTTAAGACCAGGCAGTTTAATCATTGGAATGTTCTTAAGCAACCTTGAGAATCCTGCCTTAAAGAAGTCAAGTATTTTACCACCAACATTCAATGCACTTTGAAACTTATCAAATATCTTTTTCTTAACTGCCTCTACACCACCACCTTGAGTAAGATCATATAATAACTCACCACCAAACTCACCCAACAAACCACCAACAATTGTTCCAACAACTGGAATTGGAATCAGTGTGCCAAGTGCTTCACCAAGTCCAGTACCCACTGCCTTGAACAATGTTTTTGTTGGTGGATCACCAGACAGTAATGATGAGATTGCTACAATAATAGGACCAACAATAGGAATCTTGATTCCCTTTGCTGCCTTTGCAACACCCTTCATCATCTTACTGATGCCACCAAAATTCTTTGCTGCTTCTTTACCAAATAACTTTGTTATTAGTGTTCCAGGTGCCTTAACTGCTTTACTTACTGCACCACCAACAGCAGATGCTGTTTTTGTGATACCCTTGATTGCAGCAGATGCTGGTTTAGTAAGACTCTTAATTAAATTAAATGCACCTTTACCACCTCTCTTCAATAGGTTTCCAAGTTGACCTGCAAATTTGACTACGTTTTTAAGGAGTGGAACTTTCTTTGCAAAGTTTACTATAGATCTAAAAATATTCTTACCAAAATCAAATATAGCAGTGCCCACAGACCTTAGCATCTTGCCAAGGTTCTTCACACCTGATACTAAAATTTTACCAGTGGTTTTAAATATAGTCTTGACAGTGCCTGTTATAAATCTCAGAACACCCTTGACAGCACCTTTTAATATCTTACCTACCAGT
>MDSW01215448.1_pt1 | contig 27574 bp, 20 predicted proteins | sample 811171 | NCBI WGS metagenome assembly MDSW01 (sample SAMN05326641, study PRJNA326480) | marine metagenome | isolation source: seawater | place: Atlantic Ocean: North West | collected 2012 | reverse complement strand
GGGGGGGGGGGGGGGGGGGGGGGGGGGGGGGGGGGGGCGCACCTCGACAAGCCCGTGCGCTTGATGGGGGTGACCTCTTCCAGGCTCATGGTTCGCATGGCCTCGTTAGACTCCGATTGATGCCTGCGTGAAGGAGAGCAACCGAGAGCGTGAGCGACAGACGGGCGCTTGGGAGAGGGCGTGGCGGAGTGGTGCGCAGACGTCGACGCGGACGCACCATCGCTTCACGGTGAGCTCCGCCGCCTCGTACTCGGCGCATGCGACCTCGAGAGCACCGGCGACTCTGCTCACCAGCACGCAGGCATCGCTCAGCCTGCGGTGCGCCGTCTCCATTCGCGCGCGCAAATTGGACTGGCCGACAGCTTTGAACTGGTCGCGCTCCGACTGGGGGGAGATCCAATGCATGCAGCGCGCGGCTCGCTCCGGGGTGAAAATTTTTTTTCCCCGTTTGCTCATCACAGCTCGCCGATCCCGCGACGCGCCCTCTTCACCCAGCGTCACGGCACGCACGAGGGTAGCAGCGTAGAGTAGGGATGGGTAACCAACGCGCCCGCTCGCGCGGTCTCCGCCATGGCACGCGCAACATGTTCAGCCGTGCCTTCCGCAAGAAGGGACCCAACAACGCGGAGACGTACCTCCGCACCTTCAGGGTGAGTGCTTCCGCTGTTTCCAGGCCCGGCGGCCCTCCGCTGCTCTCGAGTCGCGAGCCCCGTGACCTCGCGCGCGCGCGACGATGCGCCCGAGGAATACGCCGCGTCCTCAGCCGTGGAACGCGCGCGCACGTCGCGACCCCATCATCGTCCCCTCCGGTCGTTCCCGGCGATGATGTGCTGACATTAGGGTTTCTTGCTCTCCTCCCGTCATCCATCGCAGGTCGGGCAATACGTCGACATCAAGGTCAACCCGGCGCAGCAGAAGGGTATGCCTTACCTCGCGTACCAGGGCCGCACTGGCATCGTGTGGAACGTCACCCCTCGTGCCGTCGGTGTGGAGGTGAACAAGCAGGTACGTGTCACGGCCGAGGACCGTTCTCGCGGAATATTTCACCGCGGCGGAGCTGAGTAAAGCCCTAAAATGCTGATTCGCGCCTCCATCCCCCCCTCCTCCCTCTCTCAGATCGGTGGTCGCATCGCTAGGAAGCGCATTCACGTCCGCATCGAGCACGTCCAGCACTCCAAGTGCCGCAACGACTTCCTCGAGCGCCGCGCGGCGAACGACGCGGCGAAGGCGGCGGCGCACAAGGCTGGCAAGCAGATTGTCACCAAGCGCACCGTGGCTGGGCCCCGCGACGGTTTCACCCTGGAGAACGTGAAGACCGAGATCCTCACCCCCATCCCTTACGATATCGTGCGTGAGGGCATCAAGTACTAATCGGGGTGGGTTGGTACGACGGTGGTGCGCGTAGAGAGGATTGTAACGAAGCTGCTCGCACGAGAAAACGACCAAGCTCGCCCGCGGCACCCGGCGATTTTCAAGTTTCGTCGGACAGCTCCAAGAAAGAAAGGCTTCACGCGCTCAAGACCGTCCGTTTCGAACGGGCGCGTCAGAAGTGGACGCGCGGTAGAGGCGCTCGATTCCGTGAACGCGCCGCCTCCGTCGCGATGACGTCGTCCGAGGTGGAAGGCGCCAAGCGGCGCATGAAGGCCTCGAACGCGTGGGGCAAACTGAAAGCGGAGCTCGAGGCGGAGATGTTCGCGAACCTTCCTCAGGAGCACGCGTCGAGAGCGACGCCGAACGCGAGGGGCGCGAGGTTCAACCTCAGCCACGAGGGACGTCTCGCGGCGGGTCTCATCGAGGACGTGCTCCAGGTGTTGGGCATGGCGTCGACGTTACGCGTGTTCAAGACGGAGGCGGCCGTGCGTGACGGCCTGTCGCGCGGCGAAATCCAGCGCACGCTCGACCTCCGTGGCGAAGCCGCCGAGCCGTTGCTCTCGGACGTCGTGCGACGGGCCTTGGCACGCGAAGCGTCATCGACGGAGCCGACGAGTGCGCCCCGAGCCGCCCAATCGGCGCCCGCCGCGCCTGGGTTGGACCGCGAAATCCCTCCCGTCGCCGCGGCGAGCGACGTCGCCGCCCGTTCGCCGCCGGCGATGGAGCGAACGCCGGAGGCGCTGACGACCACACCGACCGAACGCGGTTCGCCCGTCCGAGCCACCGAAGCCCTCGTTGAGAGGAACGCGAACGATGCGTCGGTAGAGTCGCCGACGCGCGCGGCGCCGCGCGCGACGACGAAACGCGACGGGGCGTCGGCGGCGCGCGACGCGTTTCAAACGACGACGCGTCTCGGCGCCGCGTCGGCTTTGGACGGAAGCTACGCGGACGAGAGCGATGAGATCGCCGTGGATGAACTCGATGAGTCCGTTCACGATGCGTCGATGTCGTACGGTCGCGATGCGCGCGGGGATACGGGGCCGCCGGCGGCGGCGGCGGGGGCGGCGGCGGCGGCGGCGGCGGAGAGTGAGAGTGAAGCGATGGAAATCGACTACGACGACGCAGCGGGAGGGGACGACGGGGACGAAAGTTTCGCCGCGGGGAGCGCGCCGATGGGTTCGTCGGAGTATGATGCGGGAGGGGCGTCGCCGGAAGAGGAGGCGTTCGAGCTCGACGTGGAAGACGTCTATTGAATGAAGCGTCACGCGGCGACCGAGAGGCTGCTTTTCCACTCAAAAAGGTGGCCCTTTTTCGATTCCCTCAATTCCCTGTTAGCGCCTCGCACGCACGACGACAACCGGGCGGCCCCGAATTTCAACCAATCAGCTGTCGTTTCAGGGCACTCACTTCGATCGGTTCCTGATACGCCAGCGACGCTTTCTCCCGATTGCGGGTTCGCCGAGGCGGGGGCCGACGCCGTGCGTCTCCCCGCGCTCATATCAGCACACGCGAGCGATCGCGCACGCAGTAAGGGTGGTGAACATGTACTCCACCGCAGTCTCCACGGCTGCTCCCGCGCCCGCCGCGTTCGCGGTGCGTTATCCGACCGTCACCTTTTTATCCAACGCCACGACGCATGCGCGCCGATCGCCCGAGCGGCGACGCCTGGGACTCCGACGCGCGGCGACGACGCTGACCTAGAACTGCGATTCCTCACCCTCTCCTCTTCCTACAGGCGGGCCGTCGCGTGCGTCGCGTCGCCAAGTCCCGACGCGCCGCGGCTCGCGTGGTCGCGGCTGCGCACAAGTCCTCCGACGACGCGCCTCGCGACGTCGACGCCGAGGAGAAGCGCCAGCCTAACGTCATGGCGGGCGTCGCGGCCGCCGCTGCCATCCTCGGAAACACCGACGCCGCCGTCGCGGACGCGTACGCCGACTACATGAAGTCGCTCGAGGAGCAGAACATCCAGCCCGCGAAGATCGAGGTCGTCTCTCCGGAACCCACCAAGCCGGCGCCCGCGAAGGCGCCCGCGACGAAGACGGCTGCTCCCAAGGCTGAGAAGAAGCCCGCGGCGAAGAAGGTCGACAAGGCCGCCGCCGACGCCGCGAAGGCCGAGAAGGCCGCCGCCGCTGACGCTGCCAAGCGCGCCGCCGCCGAAGCCAAGGCTGCTGCCGACGCCGAGAAGGCTCAGGCCAAGGCTGCCGCCGACGCCGAGAAGGCTGAGAAGGCCGCCGCCGCCGACGCCGCCAAGGCTGAGAAGAAGGCTGCCGCCGACGCCGCCAAGGCCGAGAAGGCCGCCGCTGGCGCCGAGGCGAAGGCTGCCGCCGACGCCGCCAAGGCCGAGAAGGCCGCCGCTGACGCCGAGGCGAAGGCTGCCGCCGACGCCGCCAAGGCCGAGAAGGCTGCCGCCGCCGCTGCGGAGCGCCAGGCCGCCGCCGAGGCGAAGGCTGCTGCCAAGGCCGAGAAGGCTGCCGCCGCGCCGAACGCGGAGGAGAAGGCCGCCGCGGCTGCCGCCAAGGCGGAGAAGGCGGCGGCGGCCGCCGCCGAGCGCGAGGCGGCCGCTGCTGAGGCGCGCGAGAAGAAGGCCATCGCCGACGCTGAGAAGGCGGAGAAGGACGCCGCCGCCGCCGTCGAGCGCGAGGCCGCCGCCGCGGAGAGGGCGGAGAAGGCCGCCGCCGCCGCCGCCGAGCGTCAGGCTGCCGCCGCCGAGCGCGCCGCCGCGAGGGCCGCCAACGCCCCCCCGGCGAAGGCTGCGTCCTCCACGTCCTCCTCCGATGCCACCCCGCTCATCGCTGGCGGCGCGTTGGTGGTCGCCGCGGGCGCCGCTTTCACCGCCGGCAAGAAGAAGCCCGAGCCCGAGCCCGAGCCCGAGCCCGAGCCCGAGCCCGAGCCCATGGGTGGCCTGTTCTCCATGTTCGCGCCCAAGGAGCCCGAGCCCGAGCCCGAGCCCGTGAAGGCCAAGCCCAAGTTCTCCTTCGGCGCGAAGAAGGCGGCTCCCGAGCCCGAGCCCGAGCCCGTGAAGGCCAAGCCCATGTTCTCCTTCGGCGCGAAGAAGGCGGCTCCCGAGCCCGAGCCCGAGCCCGAGCCCGTGAAGGCCAATAAGCCCATGTTCTCCTTCGGCGGGACCATGAAGATGAAGAAGGCGGCTCCCGAGCCCGAGCCCGAGCCCGAGCCCGTGCAGCCGAAGAAGCCCATGTTCTCCTTCGGCGGGACCATGAAGATGAAGAAGGCGGCTCCCGAGCCCGAGCCCGAGCCCGAGCCCGAGCCCGAGCCGGTGAAGCCCAAGCCCATGTTCGCTTTCGGCGGGAAGAAGGCCGAGCCCGAGCCGGAGGCGTACGTCCCCGAGACCGCCGAGGAGCGCATCGAGCTCGCCATCAGCGCGGCTGAGGAGGCGGTCGCCGCCGCGTATGAGGTGGCTGAGAACGCTGCCGCCGCCGCCGCCGAAGCCGAGGAGGACGTGAAGCTCGCTCAGGAGGCTTTCGACAACGCCGAGAAGGGTCCCGAGAAGAAGGAGGCGACCGTCGAGCTGAACCGCACGAAGAAGCTCGCGCGCGAGGCCAGCTCGTTCGCGAAGGTGACTGCCACTCGCGCCATCAACGCCGCCAAGAACGAGAACCGCACCATCACCACGAGCCTCTCCGCCGCCGATCGCAAGGTGTACGCGGCGATGGCCACCCCCGTGAAGGACGTTCCCGTCCCCAAGGCGCCCGAGCCCAAGGCTCCCGAGCCCGCGGCCCCCGAGCCCGTGGCTGCGGCGGCGCCTAAGAACCCCTTCGCCGGGTTCAAGATGCCGAGCTTCAACATGCCCATGCCGCCCGCGGCGAAGAAGGCTGCCCCCGCCGCCAAGGCGAAGGCCCCCGCGCCTGAGCCCGTCGAGGTCGTCGACCCCGAGACGGTCGTCGTCGAGGCTGTCCCCGTCCCCGTCGAGTCCGAGGCGGATGTCTTCGCGCGCGTCATGGCCGAGGCGCAGGCGGCTGAGGCGGCTGAGGCGGCCAAGGCGGCCAAGGCCAGGGCCACCGCGTTGGAGAAGGCCCGGAAAGAGCAGGAGGCTGCCAAGAAGGCTGCCGCGGACGCGGCGAAGAAGGCGGCCGACAAGAAGATCGCCGAGCAGAAGGCGGTGCTCGAGGCGTACGAGAAGGAACAGGCGGACAAGAAGGCTGCGATCGAGGCCAAGAAGGCGGCGGCGAAGAAGGCGAACGAGGACAGGATCGCCGAGCGCGAGGCTAAGAAGGCGGCCGCGATCAAGGCTCGCGAGGAGAAAAAGGCGGCGAAGGGAGGTGGTATGTTCGGCTTCGGCAAGAAGGCGGCCGCCCCGGCGCCCGCCAAGGCGGCGAAGGCCGCCCCCGCCGCCCCCGCCGCGGGCGCGAGCGACGCGGACGCCAACGCCGCCGACGCGCAGAAGTGGATCGACGCGTGGAAGGCGGGCGGCGGCTCCGACGATGACAACGCCGCCGCCGCGCAGAAGTGGATCGACGCGTGGAAGGCGGCGGGCGGCTCCGCCGACGACGCCAACGCCGCGGAGGCGCAGAAGTGGATCGACGAGTGGAAGGCGGGCGGTGGTGGCTCCACCCCCGCGCCCGCGGCGGAGAAGGCTGCCCCGGCGCCGAAGAAGGCGGTGCCCGCGGCGGCGCCCGCGGCGAAGCCCGCGGCGCCGCCGAAGGAGGAGAAGAAGAACAACGGACCCTTCTCCTTCCTCTTCAAAAAGCCCTCCGACCCCAACCCCCCCGCCGCGAAGGCGGCCGCGCCCGCGGCGAAGGCCGCGCCCGCGGAGAAGAAGGCCGCGCCCCCCGCCCCCGCCGCGAGTGACGCGGAGGCGAACGCGGCGGAGGCGCAGAAGTGGATCGACGAGTGGAAAAAGAGCGCCCCCGCCGTGGGCCAGGACGCGGACGACCTCGCCGCGGAGGCGCAGGCCTGGATCGACGCCTGGACGAAGACGATGGCCAAGTGAGGGTCAAGGGGGAGGATCACCACGACGACGCGCGCGAATGCACTCACACGTATGTTTTGATCAGAAGTGCATATATCCAATATCATAGACTATCATCGAGGCGCGGAGCGCTCGTCGCGAGGCCGACCGAGCCGGCGAGCGCGACGCGCCCGTCGCGGCCCCGCGGTCGACCGTCCGCCTCTCCCTAAAAAAATATCGTGATCGTACAATGAATGTGCTTGCGCCGCGCTGCCTCTGCCTTTTTTTTCGTCTAGGCGATGACCACCTCGAGCTCCTTACCCTCGACGAGCTCATCCTCGACGACCCCCGTCTCCACGCGCTGCTTGAGCCTGGCGTTGTATTCGCCGGCGGGATACGGGTCGCGGGTCTCCGCGCCCGCGGGCATCCTCGCCTTGGGCGCCCACTCCTTCTCCGGGACGTACGTGCCGAGGACGTGGTCCATGCCCGGGCAGCACACGTTGTAGTTGACGCGGCCGCTCAGCACGTGGTGGCCGGTGTGGTTCGCGTACAGCCACTTGTAGTAGCCCGTCTTGCGCAGCGCGTTGCACAGCCACAGGGGGAAGTTGAGGCCCTCGGAGAGGGGGATGTCCTCCATCCCGTGCATCGCGGGGTGGAGCGAGTTCCAGATGAACGCGTGGAGCGCGGTGGCGCCCACGGTCAGGGCGACCATGGAGGGGAGGCTGAAGCCCATGAGCGCGAGGATGGGGAGGGAGGTGGGGATCATCTGCAGCAGCATGAGGCCGGTGACGTCGTACTCGAACGCCGTGCCGCGGTACTTGGAGTTGACGAGCATCTTCGCGGGGGCGCTGTTGAGCCACTTCGGGTCCGTCTTGAGGGACATGTCGTCGAGAGTCTCCGCGTGGTGCTCGATGTGGCCGCCGCCGTCGCACTTGGGCGCCTCCTTCTTGCCCGTCAACACGCACGCGAGCTTCTGCATCCAGGGCGTCTTGTTGAACTCCGCGTGCTGGTAGTAGCGGTGGGTGACGTACTCGTTGAACGAGACGATGGCGTACATCGTGGGCGCGGCGAGGATCCAACGCACGGCGGTGGCGGAGACGGCGTCCGCGCCGGGAATCATCGCGTTCACCTTAACGCCGGAGCGGCGGCCGGAGACCGCGCGAATCTGGCTGAAGGACGTCTTCTTGCCGACGACGGGCGTCCCGACGAGGGCGCTGCCCATCGTGGAGGTGGTTGCGAAAGCCATCGTGCTCGCGAAGGAGGCGGTTGCGTGCGTGCGTGCGACGAGTGCGGAACTCGAGCGATGTGCGAGATCCGTGAGCGCGATGCCGATCGACTGCGCGATCGTTTGCGCCGGGGTGGAAGGTGAAAGGTGTGCGGAGGAGTGACGCGCGGCCGGACGACGGCCTCGGGGAGGGCGTGGGCAAAGTCGACGATTCAGAGGCGGGAAACGTCACCCGATCGATCGCGGACGCCACGTGACGGCCGGGCGCTCCTGGGCCACAGAAAACTCGGGGATTCGACGCGCGAGCCGGTCGACGAACCGGCGGATTCGGTCGATTCGCGCTCGATCGATTTCCGGCTTCGAGTCGGTTTGGAACGCGGGGTCGGTGTCTTCCGCCGGGAAGGGAGGCGCGCCCGAACCGCGTCGTCTAGCTAGCTCTGGTACAGTAGATAATAAATGACCCGCGCGCGAGACCGCTCCGCTCGCACCGCGCGTCCCTCCCCCTCCCGTCCGCCGCTGCCCTCGCCGCGTCGCGCCGCTCTCCCGCCGTCCCCCCCCGACCCAAAAAAAAAACTCGGTCGAACTTCTCCTCACCCCCCTCGCCCGGCTCAGAACGTCTGCGTGCCGGCCCCCGTGGGCGGGTACGAGCCCACCCCGGAGGAGATGCCGAAGGTTTCCGATCCCGGGATGCCGGAGTAGTTGGTGTCCCGCAACTCCTTGTACGTGAAGAGCAACGAGACGCACATCAGAAGCCACGTGAGGAACGAAAACGCCACCGCGGCTTTCGCCCCCGTCGCCCTCTTGCAGATCGGATAGTCCGGGTCCACGATCGTGGTACTACACTCGGTGAGGGACATGATGGACGCGATCAGGATGAGGACGTTGAAGATGGCGTAGCACCCGAACTCCGTCACGGGCGGCGGAACCTTCTGCAGTAGGTACGCCGCCATCGCGAGGAGGGTGAAGAGCCAGTACAACACAAACAGGCCGACGAGGAACTTAAACATCGAGAACCGAGCGTACCCACATCCGAGAGGCCCGCACTCTTCCAGAGTCATCGCGTCGGGGCCGGCAAGACCCTTGTGCTGGCTCGCCATCGCCGAGAACGTGGTGAGCGCGAAGAGCTGCGCGGATCGGAATCAACGTCAGGGAGGGGAAAGGGAGGAGTGAAGTGAGCGAACGTGCGAGGGAACGCCGCCCCGAGTCGCGCGCGCGGGCCCGAACGCGCGAAGGCACCCAAAAAAGACGTCCGCGCGAGCGCTCGAGCGTCGCCTCCGACGTCGAAGCACGTGGTGGCGCGGGTAACACCCGTCGATGCGCCCTCGCGTGGATTTTCCACAACATGCTCGTCGCGCACGCGCCATTCGACACTCCGGGGGGGGTGACGCACGCATTGCACGGCGAGGAGCCGGAACTTGGGAGAGTTCGTGGCGGTGGGATCGATGTCCGCGGCGGTAAACATGAGGGATGCGTCTGCGTCCGCCCGCGCGGTGTGCGCCGTGATGTGCGCAGACAGGGAGGGCGCTAACGAACACGCACGAGGTGCGCTTGTCGTGAGAGCTCATCACTCCAGCTCCCAGGCACCCCTCACACTCAAGGCGAAAATGCGGTCGCGATTTTTCGTCACGCCACGAGCGTGCCTTTTGAAGTTGCCGCGTGGAACCGGTTCGTCATTCCCCCTCCGGGCCACCACGCGAGAAGCGCCACGATACAAGGTCGTCGGCTTCGTGTGCGGTTGGTTTCGGAGGAACAAGGGATTCACTAAAGGGGCAGGGGTCGCCGCTTTATTCTCGGGGGTGATAAACGAAGGGGGGGGGGTGCCTCGCCGCGGGAAAAAACGACGTCATGGCGCTCGCGGGGAACCACGGTCACGCCGGAGGAGCGCGTCTCGACAAGAACGTCGAGAGGCTCCTCTCCGAGCCGTGGGGCGCGGCGAAGGCTGGCGTGCACTACAACAAAGAGACGCTCGCGTCGCTTTGTGACGAGTTCGCGCGGCTCGAGCCGCAGGCGCGTCGAGGCGCGCTGCAAGGCACGCTATTCATGCGTCAGAGTCAGCGCGAGAGCCTTCACGAGGAGGTTCGCCACCTCGTGAATCTCGCCGTCGACGACAAGGACCAGTGGGCGAGCCTCATCGCTCGCGCCCTGGGTGGGTTAAAGGAACGCTTCGACCTTCAGCAACTCCAGCAGGATGTTCCTGCGGTACGTTCGTTGTCGCCGCGTCCTCCGCGGTCGGTCTCCGGTGTCCGTGCGCGGTAACCCTAAATTGGGCGCCAAAACGGCATTCGTCATTTTTCGTCGTCACGTTGAATGCGACCCGGACACCGACACTGAGACCCCTCCTCTCCTCCTTTCTCGCAAAGGTTGCGGACGCGCTCGCGTCCATTCGGAAGACGATTCAGGTGGAAGGCACGCCGGACACGTACCGTCCTCTGGAGGTGACTGCCCTTCCGTGCCGTTTCGCTCGAATTCCACACACGTGTCGTCTTTTTTTCTCGCGAGATCCTCCCCCGGCGCGCGCGCGTCGAGTCGCCCCCCGGCGTTCGCTTCGCCCGTAGACGTCTCGAGCCCCGACGATTGCTCAACCGACGGTATTCCGCGCCTCATGTCCGCACAGGAGATGTATTTGTCCCCTCGTCTGCTCGCCGCCGCGGGCGCGCCTTTGCGCGACGCCGCGTCGGAGCCGCACGCGCACTTCACCCTTCGCACGCGGCGCGAGCCCAAGAGGCGGCTGGCCGGCAGCGCCTCCCAGAAGACGCTCGCGCAGTCCACCAGCCACGGCTCGGACCTCGCCGCGCGCGCGATCGTCGCCCAGCCCATCGCCCGTCGCCCCGCGTCCAGCGCGGCGGCTTCGATGTTTGCGCCGCCGAGCCGGAAGCCGTCGCCTTCGTTTCTCCGCGACTCCGGGCCGACGAGAAGGCCCGCGGGCGGCGCCGCCGCGAAATCTATGCTGTCTAACCGCGGCAGAGAGAGCTCCACGAAGACGATGATGATCGACGTGAGCGAGGCGGCTCAGCTCGGCACCGTGAAGGGCGAGGATCTCCTCGCCGAGGAGGCGCAGAAGGAGAAGCTGAGGGCGCAGCAGGAGCGCGAGCTCAAGCGAAAGCAAGAGCAGGATGAGCGCGAGCTCAAGCGAAAGCAAGAGCAGGACGAGAGACAGAGGCGCATCCAGAGGATGATGGAGGAGCGCGAGGCGAAGAAAAAGCTCGAAGCCGATCGCAAGCGAGCCAGGGAAGAGGAAATGGCCAAGAGAAAAGCTGAGATGGCGGCGAAGCGGATGCGCACCGAAGCGCCCCGCGAAGAGGTCGGGACGCCCTCCCCGAAGGAGGAGCCGATTCACGGTTTCTAATCATCCTCGGGGAGCGCAAACCGGTTTGTACACAGTCAAAGGCGTTCGGGGCATCGGGTTCGAAAAGGAAAAAAAAACAACAGAACAAACGGGGTAGGGGGAAAATGAGCAGGGCGAGACACGACGCGTCGTCGTCGCGCCAGCACACAACACCGACGGTGATAGCCAGGCACTAGCAAAAATTGGTGGGCGTTAGGACGCCCACCTCCAAAAAAAGGGGGGAAAAGCCGCGGCCCGACACGGCGGGCCGCGTTGTCAACAGATTTTTTTCACATCGAAACCTCACGCCCCGCGCCAACACCTCACCCCCCCCTCCCGCTTTCTCCGCGCCTCGCCGCGTTTCCGCCCCCCGCGACAGCGGCGGCGAGGCGCATCCCGGGTTTCTCGACGGCGAGCCACAGCGCGGCGGCGAGCGCGAACGCGCACGCCGCGTTGAGCATCGCGCAGCTCACCATGTAGTGCGGCGAGAAATGGTACGGCGCGGTGGCGGTGCCGGCGAACCACTTGATGACCACGGGATGCATGAGGTAGGCGCCGAAGGTGAGCCTCGCGAGCGGCGTCCACGCCGGGTGCGCGAGGAAGGCGTCCACGCGCGGGAGCCGTCCGGCGGCGCACGCGGTGGCGACGACGCCGAGCGCCGCGGCCCAGAGGGGGCGAGAGAACGTGATGAACAGACCGTTCGCCCACGGCGGCCAGCTCTCCGCGTCGCGGTAGTCCGACAGAGGGGCGAACACGCACGCGAGGAGCGCCGCGGCGGCGGCGACGAGCGTCGAGCGGAGCGCGGGCGCGGAGACGGACGGCCGCGTCGCGGCGTCGGAGATCCACCGCTCGTTCAGAAAGCCAAACGCCATGCCGACGAGGTGCGCGGGGACCCGCGTGTACGGTTTTGAATACGCGTGATACGCGTACTTTCGCCACGTGTCGCCGAAGACGTAGCACCCCAGGTCGTGCCGCACGACGAGCCAAAACTGCGAGGAGAGACGAGACGCGACGTCGAGCGGTGAGAGACGACGCGAGCGGTGAGAGACGACGCGGGTGACGAATCGATCGTTCGCGTCGCGGAGGGAAAACAAAAAACGCGCGCTCATACTTCTCGGTCTCAGCATCGAGCGTGCCTCTATCGAGCGCGCCGCGCGCCCGCCGTCCCTCGGGAGGCGGCGTCGCGGCGGCGGAAGTCACCCCGGAATCAGCTAAGATCAAGTTATCTTTTGGTAATCACGGCGCGCGTCGGACCCGGGGGAAAACGAAACGTCGGTCGGGGAGGGCACGCACCGTGAGCGCGAACGACGCGACGCACGCCGCCGCCATCGCGGCCCACGCCGCGCGTGGGCGGCGGTGGCGCAGGAGAATCACCGCGGGCGAGCACGCGAAGAAGATCATGTCGCACCCGAGGTACCACGACCACCCCATGCATACCTCGTCGCTGTCGAAGGGAACGAAATTGTGCAGGTAGAGCAGCTCCGTCCACCACAACCGGTCGCACCGCCGGAACACCGAGCGCTGGAACCGCACGAAGAAGGGACCGTCGCCGACGCGCGACGCGATTTGTGAGTAAAACACAAGCGTCGCGGCGAACGCGGGAGTGACGCGGGCGTACCGGCCCGCGAGCATCCCGAGGACCGGAAGCTTCCCCCCGCGCCGATCGATGTCCTTCGCGCCGAGGTACGCGACCAAGAACCCCCCGAGGAAGAAAAACGTGTCCACCGCGATTTCGCCCCCGATGACGAGCATGAACCACACCTTGGAGCGCGCGCCGAACGTCGCCGCAAGGTCCTCCGGGTTATCGAAACCGTTGATCGGCGCCGGCATCATCATCGTGTGCCCGCAGACGATCCAAAGCATCGACAGCACCCGCATGCCGTTCAGGCAATCCGTCGGACCCGGCGCGGACGGCGCCACGAAGAGACGCGGGACGTTACGCCGCAGAGACATGCAGCGCAAGCCGTCCGCGAGAAAAGCCGCCGCGCGCGCGCCGACGTCGCTCGCCGCCTCGTCCGTCGCCGCCGCGCGCCGACGCCGTCGCCGACGGAACGCGCGGTCCCCGCTCGACCGTTCGCCAGCCTCCGCGTCGTCGCCCGAATGATCCCTCTCGTCACCCGAAGAGGAGCCTCCGCGCAAGAGCGGCGCGGTGGTCGTCTCGGACGGCGGTTGTTCTTCTTCCCCGCCCCCTCGCCCCGTCGTCGCGCCGGCGGCGGCGTCGCGCGGGTCCGCTCGGTCGAGCCACGTCCCGGCGACCACCGCGAGCGCGAGCGCCCCCGCGCCCGCGAGCGCGAGGGCCGCCCACGCGGACTCGGCCCTTCGCGCGAACCCCACGCGGTCTTCCCTCGACGACGTCACCTCGAGCGAGACCGTCGCGTTCGCCCCTTCGTCTCCCGCGGCCTCCTCCGCGACGGCGGCGGCGGCGTCGAGCGCGGCGACGACGAGTCGGTAGGCGCGGCATCGCTCCGCCGCCGCCGCGACGCCGGCGGCGGCTTCTTCGCAGTAGGCGTCGCCGAACGCGCGGAGGTATCCCTCCGCGGCGTGGACTTCGGCGTCGACGCGGTCGGCGACGTCCCTCGCGGTCGCCGGGCGCGTGCCGACGAGCGCCAGGACGTCGGCTTTGCGACACGCCGACGGCAGGCACAGCCCGAGTTCGGCGAAGGGAACGCCCTGGAAGAGCGAATCCGCGTGCCACGCGACGAGGAAGTACGACGCGTCGGGCGTGTGCACGCACGTGCCGTAGTGCCCCGCGTCGTACGGCGGGGACTTTCCGCTCGCGTACGCCATTCGCGTCAGCGGGCGGCGCGACGCGGGCGCGTCCGAGCTCGCGTCCGCGGAGAGCGCGACGCAGCACGTCTCGGAGACGCCCGGGAACGTCGCGGCGCAATCGCCACCGCCGGCGGGGGCCCCCGCTTTCTCACTCTCCGACGCCACGACATCCGCCGTGGAGGCGCTGGACGCGGCCAAAGACAGCACCGCGAACACCAGCGCGACTCGCGACGCGGCCGCCATGGCGCGCGCGAGTGTCCGGCGGCGCCCAGACCGAGCGCGCTCATGCCAAGTCGATCTGACGACGATGAGAAAAATCACGTCGGACCAAACGAACGAGCCTCGGCGAGCGAAGACGCGACGCCGCGGGTTCGAGTGAGTCTTTCGATTGACAAAGACGGCGTCCGCTCGCATCGCGCATCTCCTCTCCCATCATCGTCCGCCTCTCGGGACGCGTTCCTTCCCTCGGCGCGCGTCACATCTTCGCCCTCCACCGGCCCTCCGTCGCGCCTAGTCAGTCTTTGACGTACATCTTCGCGAAGTCTCCCACGGCGTGGTCGAGCGCGTCCACCGCGGCTTCGGTCGCCGATTGCTTCGCCTTCATCGCGGTCTGCATGACCGCGTGATGGGCCTTGAGGGCGTCCACGTAATCTTCGGGCTTCGCGAAGACCTCGGGCTTGACGCGCTGGCACAGGCAGTACTCGGCGATCTTGGTGATGATCTTGCAGCAGTGCTCTTCCTTCGTCATGACCCAGCGAACGGATTGGTTCGTGTGGTTCACCAGACCGGCGGCATCCCCAGCCGGGGGGGGCTTGTGAAGCTCCGCGACCGCCTTTCTGATCGTCGCGCACGCCTCCTTGATCTCCGCGACCATCGCGGGGTCGTCGAAAATGCCGCACGGGACCTGGCAGTGGCCGCCGCGCAAGTTCCCCATGAGGACGATGTTCGACCCCTTCGTGATGTTGTAATCCTCGAGGGTGCGATCGTCCTCGTTCAGGGGCCTGCCCGCGGGGAACATGAGGCGCATGTCGTCGACGGAGCAGCCGAGCCTCGAATGCTCGAGCTGAATCAAGCGTTTCAGGTCGCCCACCGAGTCCGTGGACTCAATCTCGATGGGAACGGACGCTCCGGTGACTGGAAGAGGTGGGGAGGGGCTCGATTGTCAGCGCTTCCCGCGCGGGTGAGGCGAAAAAGTGCACGAGAAGCATTCCCGTCGTGCGCGACGCGCGGCGCGCGACGATGGGGAAGGTCGACAAATCCGACGATGGAGCATGGAAGGAAACGCACGAGAAGTGATGAAGATTTGCATGTCCATGGTGTCGAACGATAGGAAGGTACGGCGAGGTCGCGCACGAGTCGAGTGTGTCGAACCACGAGGGAGAAGGAAGTATCTCGAAAACCTTGGCGCGTGCTTCGTCACGCGATATTCCCCGGCGGGAGAGCGCCGGTCACACGACCCGACGACCCGCACGACGCGACGTTGAAAAAAAAATGCTTCGGAGGAGGAAAATAAAATCGGGACGAACCCTGTTTTGACGGTTTACCGGTACTCGTTACGCGTCTGGCATTTTAGACCCTCGATCCACGAGTTCGTGAGTCTTTTTCCCCCGGGCTGGGGCGACTATCCACTCTGGATGAAACGGAGGGCGGAGAGATCCTCGGCTGAGCCGCGGGTGGGGAACGACCAGTCGGTAGACCGTGCCTCCCTCGGCTTGCCAGAAACGAACGATCAACGAAGCGGTGATAACGAGAGCGCGGTCGAGCAGATAGTCGACGCGCGCGCGAGCGCCTGTCGCGTAGCCTCCTCGGGTCCCTCTCGCGCGCACGGGACGCGTCGGGACGACACCGCGAGCGCGGAGTTCACCGCGCGCGAGGTTGGGCGTCGATCTCGGGTCGCGCACGCTTCCCGTTCGACAACGGGGCCGAGTCGCCGCATCTCGATGGGTCTGACCGGCCGTTGAGCGCCGACGGGGCCTTTTGGGGACGAACCGGGGGCGTGGCGTCGCGGCCGGGGCTTCAGCACTCGCGGGGGCGATCTCGCCGAGCTCCCTCGCGATGGCGTCCTCTCCCGTGAGCGCTCGCGCGCAGCCCCCGCCTCCGGACGGGAAGACGGACGTGTTGCTCCGCTTCTTCGACTCTGAGTTTTTCGACGAGTGGGTCGCCATCTCGTACCTGTGGCGCACGACGAACGAGGGCGTGATCGACTACCTGTGCAACCGCATGTACTCGCTCTCGGACGAGCGCATCGAGCGGTACCTGTCGCAGATCATCACGCTCCAGATCCAGCGCCCGAACGCGAGCTTGGAGCGGACGATCGTCGGCTTTTGCAAGCGCTCCATCCGCCTCGGCGCGCAGACGTGCTGGCTCCTCGCCGCCGCGTCGGGCGACTCCAAGCGGCCGAAGCCCATCCTCGAGCTCCGCCACCGATGCGAGGTGGCGGCGATGAACGGCAAGTGGCTCCCGCCGTTCCGCGCCTTGTCCCCGATGCTCGACCACCCGCCGATGCTCGACGCCGACGAGGGCGCGCGCGAACCCGAATCGTCAGAAAAAGGCTCCGGCCGGCGTCCGCGGGCGCGATCCGCCGACGACGCCTTCGCCAGCGCCGACTTCGCCGACGACGGCATAGACGCCTTACCCGGATCGCCGAGCGCGATGGCCGGCGTCTACGCCGGCGGCGACGACGATCGATCGTCGAGATCGAGCGCCCGCGGTCCTTCCGATGACTCGGGGAAAGACGCGGCGGCCGATCCCGATCCCGCGGTTTCGGACGTGGCGACGCACCACGTCGCCGCCGGGCTCGGGAAGATTCGCGTGCGCGGGGACTCCGCCGCCGGGCGGGAGCTCGACGTTTTGGACGCGGCGGAGGCCGCGGCGTTCGCGACGCAGCGCGTGGACACGTTCGCGTCGACGCTTCGGCTCGCCGACGACCTGTGCGGGCTCTCGATGAAGCTCAGCACGGTGTTCCCGCCCGAGGGGCGGCAGGGGCAGCTCCAGGCCGGGATCGAGAGGGTGTCGGAGGCGCTCGTGGAGGGGCACGTCCCGGGCGGGGGGGTGATGTTCCCCATGGGGACCGTGAACTCGCGCGTCGTTCGCATCCCCGCGGGCGAGGCGGTCCTGCTCAACTCGCGCGAGAAGGCGCCGTACCTGCTCTGCCTCGAGGTCATCGTCCCCGAGGGCGCGAGCGAGCACGGATCGAGCGCGGAGGGGAGCCCGACGGCGGAACGAGGCGCGGGATCGTCGCGGCACTCCCGCCAATCCAGCGACTCGTCGCCGCTGCACGATATGTCCACGCCCGTGTGGTCGACGCGCTCGGGCCCGAGCGCGGAGGACATCGAGAGGGCCGCCGCGCAACACGCCGCCAACGCGGCGGGCCCCGGCCCCGGCCCCGGCCGGCCGGCGTCGCCCGTGCCCCCTCTGCACCCGGGCCTGAACGGATTCGCGGCGAGGAGCGGCGGCGGGCCGAGCGCGGCGGGCGCGCTCCAACGCGCGGGGCGGTCCATGTCCAACATCGAGACCACCGTTCACGCGAGCATCCACGAGGACCACCAGCTCGCGCCGGCGGCGCGCGATAATAGAGAGAGAGAGAAACCGCGGCGCCGCGGGAGCGCGGACGGGACCCTCTCGGGGCTCCCGCCGCTGTCTCCCGCGTCGACGTCGCCCGGGGATTCCCCGACGCGCGCGGGCGCCGAGGCGGCGGGCGGAGGGGGTTCGCATCGCGCGGCCAGCGGACCGTTCGGGTTCCCCGGGGGCGCGGTTTCGGTCAAGCCCTCGCATCAGCGCACGAGGTCGTTCGAGATCATCTCGAACAAGGTGGACATGGCGCTCGCGCAGGTGTGGCGCGGGGACGAGCCCATCGTGCGCGTCTCTCTGTCGGTGACGACGTCTCCTCGGGGCGGGTTTCCTCTCGAGGCGACGAGCTGGTTCGGGCGGGGGAAGGGGGAGGACGGCGGCGGGTCAGGGGGCGGGGGCGCGGAGCCGCCCCCGGTGCGGGTGACGCTCTTCGTGGAAAACCCGGCGCCCGGGAAGCTTCGGGTGGCGTCGCCGCCTCATAAACGCACGCCCTCGGACGTGGGCATGACGGAGATGGCGACCATGATCAACCGGCGGGGGCGGTGGGCGACGCCGGCGGGGGCGCGCGACGCCACGGCGCCGCCCGACGCGGCGGCGGCCGTCGACGGCGCGGCGACGGCGTCGTCGCCGCTCCGGCCGCGATCGGCGGGGCCCGGCCGCGAGGCGGATAAGGCGCATAAGGTGCCCTCGCCCTGGAAGCGGAGCGCGGGCGGGCTCGGGGAAAAGTGGGAGGATAAGATGGAGCGCGTGCGGAAGTCCAGTCCGTACGGGGAGATGCCCCGGTGGACGCTGAAACCGGTGATCATCAAGGCGGGGGATAACTGCCGGCAGGAGCTCCTGGCGCTGCAGATGACGAAGATGTTCGCCAAGATCTACCGCGAGTCCGGGCTGCCGCTCTGGCTCAGGCCGTTCGACGTCATCGCCACCTCGACGACGAGCGCGTTCATCGAGGCGGTCACGGACGCGCCGTCGATTCACGCCGTCAAGAGCCGCGCGCCGAGGGACACGAGTCTGCGGCGGCACTTCGAGGCGAAATTCGGCAAGGGGGGCACGCCCGGGTTTCGAACGGCGCAGAGAAATTTCGTGGAGTCGCTCGCGGGGTACAGCATCCTCACCTACATCTTACAGGTGAAGGACAGGCACAACGGGAACATCCTCCTGCACGACGACGGTCATCTGATTCACATCGACTTCAACTTCATGCTGAGCACGTCGCCGGGGGGGATCAACTTCGAGAGCAGCCCGTTCAAGCTGACGCGCGAGTACCTCGAGGTGATGGACTCGGACGACACGGGGACGGCGTCGGAGGCGTTCAACTATTACAAGGTGCTGTGCATCCAGGGGTACCTCGCGGTGAGGAAGCACGCCGAGCGGATCATCCTGCTCGTGGAGATGATGAGCGCGAGCGGGTGTCCGTGCTTCAAGGCGGGGCCGAGGGTGCTGAACAACCTCCGGCGGCGATTCAACCTCGGCGCGACGGAGGAGGAGTGCGTGGAGATCATGCTCTCCATGATCTCCGACAGCATGGACGCCTGGAGCACGCGGCAGTACGATTTCTACCAGCGCGTGCTCAACGGCATCTTGTGAATTGGATCGGAGGAGCGAGAAGGAGGGTTGAAGGCGCGTCGCGTTGTGATGCATCACCCCTCGAACACGCGTCGAACTCCCGCGATCGCGAGACACCCCTCTCAAAACGACAAAGTTACGAGACAGGTGGAGAGAAGTGTTTCCAACCCTGGGTTCGTTCGCGCCAAGAATCGTCCGTTGTTCACTGCTGTTTTCAAACGTCCCCGATCGCCTTCCCGCGTCTCCGCGCACTGTCTCTCGCCCCGCACGCGAGCGACCGCCCCGTCGCGACGTGAGGACTTCTCGCGTCTGATTGAGCGGAGAGGAGAGGTCCTCGCCCTCGGCTGCGAACTCGCGAGCGCGTCTGACTCGGCTCGTGTTTGGACGGATCGAACCGCCCGTCGATCGACGAGATGGTGCAACCGCACTTCATCGTGGCGCCCGTGGGCTTGGGTGCGCTCGTGCTTCAGAGGACGTTCAGGCGCAAGAAGGGTCCTCGCGACGATGAGGTGAAGCGCAGGGATGGGGACGGAGACGGCACCGCGTTCGCGTGCGAGCGCGTGTGCAGCTCCGATCGGCTGATCAAGCGTTTGGGGTACCTGTCGAAGGTGGGTGCCGGGCGCGCGCGAGACGCGAGATATTTTCTAGGGTTGGCCTCCGCGCCTCGACGGCCATCTCGCGCCCCGCCGCGTCTCCCGGAGCCTCTCGAACGTCCCCTCGCGCGACGCGACCACCATCTGACCCATCCATCCGATTCCGCTCCCTCGCGACCCCCTCCCATCTCCCCGCCTCTGAACGCAGGACCCGACCCCGAACACGTGCGTGACGGTGTGCGGCTCCTCCGGCATCGACGCGTGCACGGAGGCGTGCCAGCGCAGCGTGTGCAGCATGCCCCACTCCGTGCCGGCCTGGAACGATCAGTGCGCGAAGCGGTGCACTTCGGAGTGTCTCAGAGGGCGCACGTGATCGACGCGAGGGGAGACGCGTTCGGCGAACGGATCGGTTCGTCGACCCGGGGAGGAGCGAGCAGCGGACGACGTCGGGAGGTGAGCGCCTTGTTACTTTTCGTTCGTCGCGTCCTGCCGCGTCTGCGTTTCATCCCCCCCCCCCGTCCCCGGCGCGGTCTCCGTCCCCGTCCGCCCTGTTACTCGAGGTACTGCGACGGAACCTGTTCCTCCGGCAGGAAATCGTTTTCCGTCGCTCGGTGCATTGCGAGCATGTCGTTTTCGAGCGGATGCGTCTCCCCGACGAGCACCATGCTGTGCAGCGGCCCCCCCACGTCGATGTTGCACATCTCCTTGAGCGTGCAGCTCTTGATCACCTCGTCGTCCTGCCCCATCCTCGCGACGGCGACGCACATGCTGTCCGGGCCGTACACCTTCTCCCCCCTCGCGTCCTCCACCTCCATCATCTGTCGCGCGCACGTCGCGCACGACATGAACCTCGGCGGCTCGTACTCCTTCTTCCCTCGGCACAGCGCCTCCACGCTCGGCTCTTTCACGCGGATGTCCAGCAGCAGCAGCGTGTGCAGGCCGAGCTGCGCGTTCTCCTTGATCCGGTCGTAGAAGGAGTCGGGGCGCCACGTCGGGGTGAAGAACACGATCGAGACCGCCTGCCCGAACCGGTAGAGCTGGAGCCCGCACCCGGCGACGGCGTTCATGATCGAGGCGTTGTAGATGTGCTTCACCTTGCACCCCAAGCCCTTCGCGCGCAGGACGAGGTCGGAGTGCGTGGTCGCCGCGAAGGCGTCTCCGACGACCTGATCGAGGACGACGGCGCGCGGGCGGTGCGAGCGGGGAGAGAGGGGAGGCGGGGCGTCAGCTGGAGGGCGAGCGAAGCGCGCTTCGTCGCGTCGGAAAAGCGGCGGCGGGCGGCGGCGGCGGGAGACGCGCGCGAACGCGACGGCGACGCGCGCGGACGCGGGCGCGGGAGGTGGGGGAGGAGGAGCGAGCGCGCACCAGGAACGCGACGTCCATCTTGAGCGCCTCGTCGAGCATCCCGTCGATTCCCTGCTCGACGAACTCGCGGTCCGCGACGACCACCTCGCGGCCGTACAGAGCCTCCAGGCGCTCCTTCGGGACGCCCAGGATGGAGGTGTATGCCTCGAGGTAGACGCGCTCGCACTTCTTCACCGCCTCCAAGCCGTTCACGGTGATGTCCTTCTCGTCCCCGAGGCCGAGGCCGACGACGTACAGCATGGCGAGCGCTTCGACCGCTCGAGGCGTGCGCCGCCGAAGTCGGCGCGTGGGTCAAATTTGACGAGAGGAGTGCCGCCCGGGGGCTGAACGTGAAGTCGGGGTCGTCGGGCCTGAACTTTTAGATTCTCGACAGCGCTTTCTGCCAAGACGCGCTCCGCGCGAGAAAGGCTCGCTCTTCCACGCAGGGCACTCCCTCGCGCGCGAGCGCTCGACATGGACAACGATCGGCACCGCGACGCGAGTCGCGCGTCTGCGCCGACGTGCTCCGGCGAGGGCGTCTACTCCCGGCGCGTCCAGGACGGCGACGGGGCGTGGGCGTGGGAGGCGGACGCCGAGGACGCGACGCTCTTCACTCGAAGACACGAGGAGCCCTTGGGCGGGGAGGTTCTCGAGTTGTCCGTGCACCTCGCCGGGCGCCGTATCGAGGGCGCGCGTATCGGACGGTAGGTGTCAGATGATGACGCGCGGCGCATCGCCCAACCCCCGCCGTCACGTGCCGGGGAGACTGACCGGAGACGACGTCCCCTCCCGCCCTCCCCCCCGTCTGGACTTTTTTAAAAAGCGACGCCTCGGTCGCGCGCTGGTCCCCCGACCCCCGCGCCGTCCTCGTCGAGGGCGAGACGATGATACGACCGGGCAGGCACGCCGCGTCGAGCGTCGTCTCGACCGAGCGTTCGACGCGCAGGATGTTCGCCTTCCGCTTCCACCGCGACGACGACGCGGAGCGCTGCTTCGCGCTCGTCGCCGAAGCCGAGGGCGCCGCCGCGGAGGCCCGCCTCCCGGCGTCGGTCCGCGCGCTGCTCGCCGCCGCCGACCCCGAGTCGACACCCGTCACCCCCGAGGCGAAACGCGAATCGAACGATGACGCGGTGGCGTCGCTTCCAACCGCCGACGCGGCCGACGAGCGCGCGCCGATGGACGAGTGCGCGCCGTTCGAGCCCGTCGTCAAATCGGAACCGATCGACGCCGGGGACGCGACGCGCGCCGAGGCAGACTCCGCCGCGGCGCCGGCGTTCGCGCCGCCGACGGAAACGGTCCTTCCCGAGCCGCCGAGCGCGCGTCCGACCCCCGCGATCGATGTTCGCGCTGCTCTGGCGACTTCGCGCGGCGGCGGCGACCATCTGGCGTGGATGAGGGGCCTCGGCGCCGCCTTGGAAGAGACCGTCGTCAAGGCGCACGCTAAGTCTTTGCTCCGGCGGCTGTTGGACCTTCGGAGCGCGGCGGACGCGAAGGAACCCGCGGAAGCGCGCGAGGCCGCGGACGCGTTCGGCGCCGCGCCCGTGGGTGCGAGCGTGTCGTTCGAGCGATACATCACCCTCGCCTCCGCCGCGTGGGAGGAGATGATCGACGAGGGCGAAGTGGTCGTCCCCGGAGGGAACGCGGCGGATGGTCGGGAGTCCGAGACAGACAGCGACGAGGACGTGGACGACGCCTCGGACGCGGACGCGGACCCGGATCGCTTCTTCTGATCGACTGCGACGACGCGCGATTCGAGCGGGCGGGGATGCGTGACGCGCTTTTGGACGGGAACCTCACTCGTACTGGCAGTGGTATGGATGCGACGACGCGATGTCGAACGCGTCTCGAGTTTCGGCGTTACAAATCGTCACAACGACATCATGAGTTCTCTGAACGCGTCCTGCACCTGCGGCGTCCAGCTGTCCGGGAAGTTTTTCTTCTTGAGCAACCCGCACTGCACGAGCGCGGCTTTGTCGTCGTTCCCGAGCCCCTCGCTCGTGATCCTCGCCAGCGCCTTCATGCTCTCCTCCACGGTTCGCGCGTCGCGAAGCTCCGCGAGGGGCGCGACGTACCCGTCCGGTCCCTTGTCCCCCTCGAGGCCGTTTTTCGCCGCGTGCCCCTCCGCGTTGACGATCGTCTGGTCCGCGCCGCACTGCGTCAAAAACGCGGCGCACTCGTCGTAGTCGTACCCGAGCGCCATGTGTAGGCCGGTGTTACCCTTTCCGTTGACCGCGTCGATCTCCGCGCCCTTCGCGACGAGGAGTTTGCAGATGGGAGTGAACCCGTTCTGCGACGCGATGTGAATCGGGCGATTCCCGTTCCTCGAGTCCTCGCAGTTCGCCTGCTCCGCGCCCGTGATCAGCCCGGCGAGCTCCCCGAGCGGCTTGTTCCACCGGATCGCGCTGTGAATCTTCTTCACCTCCTCCTCGGAGAGCGCCTTGGAGTTCACCGGCGCGCCCTTCGCCGCTTTCTTCTCAGCGCCCGCCGCGTCCTTCGAGGATTCGGTCTTCCCCGCCTCCGCCTCGGCGGACGCCGCCTTCGCCTTCACCTCGTCCTTCGCGCGCTTCGCCTCGCGCAGCTCCTTCTCCCTCTCCTGCTTCGCTTTCTTCGCCGCCGCCGCGCTCTTCGCCTCCTCGGAGATTTTCGCGCGCTCCTCCGCCTCGAGCCGCCGAGCCTCCGCCGCGGACGGCGGCGCCGGTTCCGCGGCGCCGCCGCCGCCGCCGCCGATGGAATCGACGCTCGCCCGACCGTACCCCGCCGCCGCCGGCGTGTGAAGGTACGCCGCCGCACCCCCGCCGCGTCCCGGCGGCAGCGCTCCCCCGGCGTGCGCGAGGCTCTTACCCAGGGCCTCCGCGACGATGTGTTCGATCTCGGGCACGAGCGCGGTCGCGAGCAACGCGGCGTCTTGCCTCGCGGCGACCCCCGCGGGAGTTCCCGGCGGGATGGCGGACCCGAGGGGCGAGCTCGGGGCGCCGACGGGGACTTGGTACGGCGCCATCGTTCCCGGCGCGGCGAGCATCGGCGCCGCGGGCTGCTGGCGGATGACGGTCGCGGCGGCGTTGAGATCCCCCGCCGCGCGGCGCACGTCGTGCGCGACGTCCTGCAGCTCGCGCACCTGCGGGCCGAGGGTGCCGTCGATGCTGTCGCGCATGGCGGGGCCGAGGGCGCCGCACAGGCCCTCGACCGCCTTCGCGAGCTTGCCCACCTGCGTGGAAATGTCGCTGATGCACTTCTCCTGGTGCGCCGAGCGCTTGTCTTGCGTCTGCATGAACTCCACGAGCATGTGCTCCAGCTGGGGTCGGGGAGGAGGGTCGCGGTGGGTGGAGGGGAAGGAATCGTCAATCGTCGCGGGGTGTCGGGGAATTCGGCACGATTCGCGCGTCGGACGAGACGACGCCGCGCGTGGGCGAGAGGCGACGGAACGGGATCGGCGACCGATCGCGCGAAATGTAAGCGACGCGGAGGGCGCACCGGTATCATCGCTTCCGCCATGTCCGCGGCGGACGCGGTCGTCCGCGCGGGGACGCTTTGGACGTGAGCGGAGAAACGCGTGGGGCGTTTTCCACACGCGTCCGATCGATGATATCGTCCGAGCCGCGCGCGCGCGCAATTCGCCGCCGACGACTCGCTCGACGTACCCGCGCTTCAACTGCTCGTCCCCGCGCGGGACGCACTCCATGGCCGCGCTCGCCCCTCCAGCGTCCCGCCCCCCGTGGGTCGGGCGGTCTCGAGGACGCTCCCCCTCGCGTCGCGGGCCCTCCGGGTGCCGCGCGAGGCGGCGGGTTCGCGGTCCGCGCCCACTCGCCGCCGCGGGCGCGCGGGGCTCCGAGGAGGACGACCCGGCGGTCGACTCGCGCGCGGCGCGCCGGACGAATGGCGTCGGCGCGGCGATGCGCCGCCGAGACCTGGCGCTCGCCTCCGCGGCGGCGACGACCGCGGGCTTCTTGCTCGACGCTCGCCCTCGCGCGCCCTCGGCGCGCGCCTCCCCGAGCGTCGTCCCCGACGCCTCCCCCGCGTCGTCCACCGCCGCGGCGCCTCCCGCCGCGGTCCCGGACTACACCCTGCGCGGCCCGTACCGCGTCCGGCGCCTCCCCAAGCTCGAGCACACCTGCGTCAGCTGTTTCCCGCGGTGCGTCGGCGACGCGTGCCTGCTCAGCATCGACGCGTACGTCCCGAGCGCGCCCCCGCCGCTCCCCGACGCGATGTTCCCCCGGGTCACGGTCCCGAACGAGCGCGAGGCGTCCGCGTCCCCGGCGGATGCGTTCTCCCGGGGCCCGTACCCGCTCGCGGTGATCACGAGCGGCTTTTTGGTGGACGCCGAGCAGTACGCGTCGTACGCGCGGCGGCTCTGCTCGTGGGGGTACGTCGTCCTTCAGTACAACAAGCGCGAGAACGTCGCCGGCGGAAACGCCCTCGACGACGTCGTGAGCGCCGCGATGGTCCGCGAGCTCATCGGGTGGGCGCGATCGGACGTCTTACTCGGACCGCTCCTGATGCGCGACGACGACGACGACGACCGTCCCGACGAGAGGGCGGCGAGAGGCGGCGCGCGCGCGCGGGGCGGCGGCGTGTATCTGATCGGGCACTCGCGCGGGGGGAAGATCTCGATGCTGGAGGGGGTGGAGGACGAGCGCGTGCGCTGCGCGTGCCTCCTGGACCCGGTGGATAACACCGCGTACGCGCCGCTCGGGGACGGGTTCCCCTCCGCCGTCGCGGCGATGCGCGCGGCGCCCGAGGAGGCGGGGCCGTCGCTGTGCGTCGTGGGGGGGAAATACGGCGGAGACTGCGCGCCTCTCGGGAGCAACTACGCGACGTTCCTGGACGCGTCGAGGCGGGGGGACACGTGGGGCGTGGAGGTTCGGGCGGGGCACTTCCAGTTCCTCGACTCGGCGGGGTTGTTGCAGCGCGCGGTGTGCCTCGAGGGCTCCGCCGCCGACGCGCAGGTCAGGGAGGTGGCGCAGGCGCTGATGGTCGCGCACGCGGAGACAGCGTTCCGCGGCGTCCCCAGGGGACGCGCGCTGAAGCAGACGCTCGCGACGCTGGAGCAGATGTGGGGCGGGGGGGCGTTCGGGGCGGCGACGAACGTCGCGGGGGGGGAGCTCCCCTGGATCGTGCTGAGGGACGGCGGGGGGGGCGGCGAGGACGAGGACGAGGACTCGGAGGTGGCGGGGGACGAGGACGAGGACTCGGAGGTGGCGGTGGACTCGGAGGGATGACGAAGCGGCGAGCCCGCGGATCGAGGCGCGTCGCGCGGTGGGAGTCGTCCGTAGGCACGAGCGTCGCGCGTGATGCGGCACGATGGCGTGTTCTGATTAGTATACTCGCCGGCGGCTTCGCCCTCGGATCACTCCTCCTCCGCGTGAAGCGCGTCTTCGTCTTCGTGGAGCACGCCGGCTTTGACGAAGACGTCGTCGAGGAATTCCCCGAGGTACGCGACGAAGGGCTGCCGCTCCTCGGGCGCCTCCGGACGTGAGGCCTCCGGCCGCGTCGCCCCGGCCCCATCCGACGCGGCCGCCTCGTCCGAGTCCGACGACGAGTCCTCCGCGCGCTCCCCCTCGCCCGCCTCCTCCCCCTCCGCCGGCGCCGCGGCGAGCGCCGCCGCCGCCTCCGCCGCCTCCGCGTCCATCCGCGCGACGCGTCGTTCGTACAACAGCCACGCCAGGCTGAGAAGCGCGCGCTCGAACTCGTTCGCGTCGAGGCGGAACGGCCAACCCCGCGGCCGAAACGCCCTCGCGTCCGCGACGTTCTGCTTCGCGTGCACGATCACGCGCGCGTACGCGGCGCGCGTGATGGTCTCTCGGCGGGCGTCGGTTTCCGCCTCGGAGGAGGCGGCGAGGAGACCCCACTTCTTCGCGTGCGTCGCGAGCGATTTGGCGTCGAGCTCGCGCTCGCCCTTCGTCGCCGGGCGTCTCAGGAGGCAGCTCGTGAGCGTCTGCGTCGTCAGCCGCCGCGCCTTTTTCATGAGAAGCGTCGAGTCGTCCGTCACGCCACCGCCGAGCTCGGCGTGGATGGTCTCCAACCGGGGCGCGCAGTTCGGATACACGTGCGCGTCGACGAAGCGCTCCAGCCTCGCCGACAGCTCCGCGAACCCCTGCTGTTTCGCCGTCGCGATGTCGTACTTGCGCGCGGCGACGCGGAGCACCGCGACGAGGAACGCGTCCAGCTGGATGGAGCTGTCGCTCGCTTTCTTCGCGCCCGCGCCCTTGCCGCCGCCCTGATGCTTCGCCGCCTCGCCGAAGCACTCGTCGACGTGTTGCGCGGCGAGCGTCTGCGGGCCCGACGCGACGGCTTTGACGTCCAGCGCGAACGCTCGGAACTGCTCGAGGGTCATCTTGTCCCCGTCCGAGCGCGCGTCCGGGTCGTCCGGGACGGCGTACAGCGTGAAGAGCGCCTGGAGGCACCCCGCGTGCGTCTTCAGCGCGTTCAGGGCCCCCGCGAGGTCCTCCGCGGCCGCGGTCGAGGAGGCGCTCGCCAGGGACTCGTTCACGAGACGGCCCGCCCCGAACGCCTCCAGGTCCAACTCCTCGAGCCACGCGAGCTCCGAGCTCGGCGCCACCTCGCCGTTCGCGCCCCACCGGAACGGGGGCGTGGACGGGCGACCCTCCCAGCGCGTCGTGAACGCCTCGGGGCCGGGGCCGAAGCGCACGGTGGCGCTGTCGCCGTCGGCGAAGAGCTCGTTCACGACGGAGTCGACGTCGAGGACCGTGCCCTCGTGATTGAGCACCGCCTGCGGGACGAAGCCCCCGGGGACGGTGCCCGCGATGTACTCCAGACGCTCGCACGCGACGAAGGCGAGCCACCGGAGAATCTGCTCGCCGTCGCCGCACTCCACGCGCACGGACGCCACCTCGCCCGCGTCTTTCGTCAACTGCGAAGGAGAGACATGAGGAGAGAGACGGGGGGGG
>MDSW01079875.1_pt1 | contig 27577 bp, 24 predicted proteins | sample 811171 | NCBI WGS metagenome assembly MDSW01 (sample SAMN05326641, study PRJNA326480) | marine metagenome | isolation source: seawater | place: Atlantic Ocean: North West | collected 2012 | reverse complement strand
GCGCCGGGCGATGCGGGGCATCGGGCCAGGCGTCTGACCCAGGCGTCTGACAAAGTGAGCGGCCCCAAGCCGCCAACCCGAAGGGCCGGGCCGGTCTGGCCCGGTTCCTGAGGGATTTGGCTGGGCCGTACCGCCAGTATGACCTGCGCCAAACCCCTGGCTCCTGAACCAGACCGGCCCGGCAGAATGGGTCAACCTATGCACAATTCACTCTAATTCCCTCCTTCCGGAGCGACGCCCCATAGGCTTTGTGGATGGCGTCGCTTCCCCTCACTTGCAAGGATGACAGAACAACGTCATCGGGAACCCGCACCATATATTTGGACAAGGGCGTGACCTCAAAGAATGAAGAAGGCCCCAATAAAAAAGGCGGGTTTTGGCCCGCCTTTAAAGTTTTGTGGGGAAAATGATACTCGCCTTATTATAAAAATACTCGTCTTTTTTATCGAAACCCAATCTCAGACTACTGGCGTTCAAAAACACCGCCCTCACAACTATGGCAGTCTGTCTTTCCTGCTATATCAGGACATACCGGCGCGACATTCCCCAGCCGCTTCAGTTGGCCTGCCGGCGCAGGAAAGCCGGAATCTCCAGATGATCCTCTTCCCGCTCACCCGCCGGTTTTGACGGCGTTCGCGGCACAATTCTTTCTCCGGCCGTCAACGGGCCGCGACCGGCGGACCGATCAGCAGAGGCCCGATCGGCCTGTTCCGTTGCCGGTTTGGCCGCTTGCTCCTGCGGACGTTCAGTACGCGGCGCGGCCGGTTTTTGACGCAAGGGATTACGCGCTGGCGGGGAAGACGGCTCTGCCTCTTCCCGGTCGGTTCCTGAAGGCCCGCTGGCCCTGGAGGGTTCTTCCTCTTCACGGCCGCCCAAAAGATCCCCTTGGCGCAGAACAGGCTCCTTTGAGGATTTGGCTTTTTTCTTTCCCCCCAGCATGGACCCGAAAATATTCAGCCGGCTGGGCCGTTCCTCGCCACTCTGGGCATTGGCCAAAGCGGCTTCCGCATAAGGATCGGGCTTATCGGAAAGCGGCTGTACCTTGCGCTCAGGCAGAACCGGCTCCGGCGCGATGAAAGGCGCTTCCCGATCCTCCTCTATGGCCGGCTCCACAGTCTCCGCCTCAACCTGCCGGTCTTCCACGATGCTGTCGTCGAGCTGGCTGAACAGCTCCTCGGTTTCTTCCCGAACTTCATCCTGCAATTCCAGCGGTTCTTCCAGATAAGCTTCCCCTGACAGGTCTTCTCTTTCTTCCGGGGTGGCATCGGCAACGATAGTCGCTTCCTCCGCGGCCGGCTCCTCGGTTTTCTGAGACGGCTTATTGAAATCATAGGTTCGTATCGGGGTTTCCACCTTGGGCTGGGCCGTTGCATCAATGCCGGTTGCCACCACGGACACCCGCATTTTGCCCTCCAGTTCCGGATTAAGCGCTGACCCCACCAGGATATTGGCGTCCGGGTCCACTTCGCTGCGGATCCGGTTGGCGGCCTCATCCACCTCAAACAACGTCAGGTCCATGCCGCCAGTGATGTTGATCAGCACCCCTTTGGCGCCTTTCATAGAAACCTCATCCAAAAGCGGGTTGGAAATGGCCGCCTCGGCCGCTTCCAGCGCCCGACCGTCCCCTTCGGCTTCGCCGGTGCCCATCATCGCCTTGCCCATCTCGCTCATCACCGTGCGCACATCGGCAAAATCCAGATTGACCAGCCCCGGCATCACCATCAAGTCGGTAATCCCGCGCACGCCGGAATGCAACACCTCATCCGCCATGGCAAAGGCATCGGCAAAAGTGGTGCGTTCATTGGCGATGCGGAACAGATTCTGGTTGGGAATGATGATCAGGGTATCCACATATTGTGAAAGCTCGCTAATTCCCTGCTCGGCCAGCGCCATGCGGCGGGAGCCTTCAAACTGGAACGGCTTGGTCACCACACCGACGGTCAGAATACCCTTTTCACGGGCGGCTTTGGCAATAATCGGCGCGGCTCCCGTGCCGGTGCCACCGCCCATGCCAGCCGTGATAAACGCCATATGAGCGCCCTGCAAATACTCTTCAATCTTGTCCAGGGTTTCCTCGGCCGCAGCCCGCCCCACTTCCGGGCGTGCCCCTGCCCCCAACCCCTGGGTCAGTTGCGCCCCAAGCTGAATTTTCTGTTCCGCCCGGGAATGTGCAAGCGCCTGAGCATCCGTATTGGCGACGATAAAATCAACACCCTGAAGTTGAGCCGCAATCATATTGTTGACGGCATTGCCCCCGGCGCCGCCCACACCAAACACTGTGATTTTAGGTTGAAGTTCCGTCAATTCCGGTGTTGTAAATTCTATAGTCATAAAGCCCTCCGCTCGGCCCTGAGAGTTCTGGATTCAGTAAGCCGGAACAAATAGTTAACAACAATTTAACTTATGTGATTCGCGCTGTCTAAAGAAAAATGCCCTCCGAGTCGTTTTTTTAAGCTCCCGAGTCGTTTTTGCCACATTTTTCTGCTTCCTTCCTAAAAATTCTCCTTGATCCACCGCCCGATGCGCGGCAAAATACCAATCAAGGGTTGTTTTTCTTTCTGGTAATGCACCTCTTCTGGCCGCGTCGCCGCATAAGTCAGCAAGCCGGCGCAGGTCGAAAAGACCGGGCCGGCCGTCGCATCGGCCAACCCGTCCACACTCAACGGACGCCCCAGGCGCACATGGCGGTCAAATTTTTCCGTACCAAAAACCTTCTTGGCCAGATCCTCAACGCCGCTCATCTGGCTGGCCCCACCGGTCAGCACCAGCCGCCGCCCGACCAATGGATCCAGACCGGAGTCTACGAGCCGGTCCCGCACCAGTTCAAAAATTTCCTCCATCCGCGCCTCGATAATCGAGGTCAGCATGGCCCGGGGGATGGTAGTGGTGTATTCGCCGCCATCATCGCCCGTCTGCACAATATCAATCTGTTCACGCACCACCTGCCTTGGAAAACAGGTGCCATACAGGGTTTTTAACCGTTCCGCGCTGGCACGCGGCGTAGACAGCCCCTGGGCAATATCGCTTGTGACATGATGGCCACCCAGTGGGACCGTATCCGCATAGATAAACTCACCATCCTTGAACGCGGCCAGGGTGGTCAGCCCCCCGCCCATATCAATACAGACACTGCCCAGTTCCCTCTCATCCTCCACCATGGTCGCCAGGCCCGAGGCATAAGCCGACAGCACCACGCCGGCCATGTTCAGATGACAACGGTTGATACAGGTTTGAAGGTTTTTAAGCGGACTGACCGCCACCGTGGCCAGATGCATGTCCACCCCCAGCTTTTCCCCATACATGCCCCGCGGGTTTTTCACCCCGCCGACCCCGTCAATGGTATAGCTGGCAGGGCGGGAATGCACCACATAACGATCTTCGTTACGGATATAGTCCCGGGCGGCCCCCAGAACCCGCTCAATATCCATCTCACTGATCTGGTGTCCGGCCACATCCACATCCACGGCAAAATGGCTGGATTCAGGGTGCCCAGCAGAAATATTGACAATGACATTTTCAATGGGGCTGCCGCCGGCCATGCGTTCCGCCGTATCCACTGCCGTACGGATGGAGGTTTCCGTTTCCTCCATATCAACAACCGTGCCCGCTTTGAGCCCTTGGGAAACCTGGTGTCCGATGCCGATGACCTGCGGTCGGCCCTGATCATTGATGCGGGCGATGAAACAACAGATTTTGCTGCTGCCGATATCCAGAGCGGCGATGACATTATCACGCATTCCGGCCATCAGATACTTTCCTCATCTTCATTTTGGGCAGCCAGACGCCGCCGTTCCGCCTCTTCCGGCGTGAGCCGCACAATGGTGCGATCCTGCTGCCGGAAATCCACCACCAGAATATTCCTGTTCAGGATGTTATGATCCTCCACATAACGCTGGAACCGCCGCCAGGCTCTGTCCTCGTCCTGTTCCGGCAGACGAATGGTCACCCCCTGTTTCAGGTGCAGATCCCATCGCCGCTGCCCGACCCGTACGGCAGTTTCAATATGGGCAGCCAGATCCGGATGCGCCGCCAGACGCGCCAGATAAGTCCCCAGGTGTTTTTCGGCGCCCCGGCCCACCACCATCGGCAAATGGGCAAATTTCGCCAAATGCTGGTCGGTGATGCGATGACCGTCTTCTGTCACAATCCACAGATTCCCGTCAACCTGCCATAAGGCGGCCGGCTGATATTCTTCAATTGTCACGGAAAGCCCATTGGGCATGACCCGGGCGATAACCGCCCGACGTACCCAGTCGAGCTGCTCCACCCGATCCCGCATGGCTTTCAGGTCAACAGACACGATTGACTGCCCCTGCCGAAGATCAAGCGCCCGGGCGATTTCCTCAACAGAGGTATTTTGTTGCCCGCTGACCTGAATGTCTTCGACAACCAGTCCGGCCTCAGCAACCCGTTCATGGAGTGCCGTCTGTGTTGTTTCGATCAGGGCGGCAAGTCGCCCACTCTGCCAGGCATAAATGCCGCCCAGCACCGCCGCCGCCCCCGCCGCAACGGACAAACTCCGGCGCAGAAAGTCCTTCTGCCGACGCCGCTTGAGACTCTGGGCTTCTCGCTCCCCGCGTTTCAGCGGCCCTTTCCGGTGCGCAAATTTTTCTTGCAAAATGGTTTTCAGCGATGGCATGACGCATCCTCCACCATCCAGCAGACCAGTTCCTCAAATCCGATCCCCACATGCGCGGCCTGTTCCGGCACCAATGATAAAGGCGTCATGCCCGGCTGAGTATTCACCTCCAGGATATAGGGCACGCCGTCGCCATCAGGTTTGCCTTCCAGGCGAAAATCGGCCCGGCTCACCCCCCGACACCCCAGGACCTCATGCGCCTTTTCGGCCATCTCCATAATTTCTGCGGTCAGGGTTTCAGAAAGCGGCGCCGGAAGCAGGTGATCGGTTTTGCCCTCCTTATATTTGGCGTCATAATCGTAAAAACCCTCATGAGGCCGCAATTCGGTCACGGCCAGCGCCTGCGCCCCCATGACAGAAACAGTCAGTTCCCGTCCGGCAATATATTGTTCCACCATCAACCGCTCGCAGCTCTGCCACGGACCGGGCATCTGCGGCGACAGGTTCGTGCCATCCTGAACAATCACCACCCCGACGCTGGAGCCTTCATTAAAGGGCTTGACCACAAAGGGACGCGGTAGCGGGTCGGCGGCAAACAGTTCCTCTCTTGTCACCAGTCTGTCCTCTGCACAGGGGATCCCCACCGTGCGAAACAGTTTCTTGGACAGGATCTTGTCCATCGCCACAGCCGAAGCCGTCACCCCGGAATGGGTATAAGGCAATCCCAGAATTTCAAGAATGCCCTGAATACAACCATCTTCGCCCCAACGGCCATGCAGGGCATTAAACACCACATCAGGTTTTAGATCTGCAAGCACGTCAGCAATATCCGGTTCAACGTCAATTTCCGTGACCTTGTATCCGCCCGCCCGTAACGCCTTGGCCACAGCCGCCCCGCTGACCAGAGACACTTCCCGTTCGGCGGACCAGCCGCCTTTGAGCACCGCCACATGTTTTGTCATGACACCTCTCCCCGTGCCGTGCCGACAATGCGGATTTCCCATTCCAGATCAACGCCGCTGGTCTGCTTGACCCGGCGGCGGACTTCCTCACCCAGTTCCTCCAGATCCCGGGCCGTGGCCGACCCCAGATTGATGAGGAAATTACAGTGTTTCTCCGATACCTGCGCCCCACCAACGCGCAACCCCCGGCAGCCCGCCTCGTCCACCAGCTTCCAAGCCTTGCGCCCTTCCGGGTTTTTAAAGGTGCTGCCACCGGTACGCGTTCTGAGCGGCTGGCTTTCCTCACGGGCCTCGGCTATTTCCTTCATCCTCCGGTCGATCTCTTCGCGCATGCCCGGAGCGCCGCGCAATGTGGCGGACATAAAAATCAGCTCTTCCGAAACGGCACAATGACGATATGTGAAACCCATCTCTTCTGCCCTCAGCTGATGTCGCTGCCCGTGGCGATCAACCGCCTCCACAGAAACCAGAACATCAGCCATTTCCCGCCCATAGGCGCCGGCATTCATGCGCACGGCTCCGCCAATGGTACCCGGGATGCCACGCAGGAATTCCAACCCCTTGAGATGCGCGTTCCGGGCCGCGGCAGCCACCGCGATATCCGGCGCTCCCGCCCCGGCGATAATCTTATCCTCCTGGACCTCGATGGTGGCAAATTTTTTACCGAACCGGATCACCACTCCATCAAAACCACCATCCCGGATCAGCAGGTTTGACCCGACGCCCAGCGGCATAATGGGCACCTGCGGATCAAGCTCGCTCAAGAATTTCACCAGGTCCGCCGAATTTTCGGGCGTAAACAGAACCCGCGCCGGCCCGCCCACCCTGAACCAGGTATGCCGGGCCAGCGGCACGTCGAATTCATAACGTCCGCGAACGTCAGGCAGGCTGCTCCACCAGTTATCCGCTATGATCTTTATCGGCTGCATCAGGCATTGCCCTCCAGCACTGCGGCAAGTTTTTCCGGTAAACCATACGCCCACTGGGTAATGGTGCCCGCCCCGAGAAAAATGACAATATCGCCGGTTTCGATAACCTGTCCCAATAGATCCGGCAACTCTTCTGGGGCGTCAAAAGGCATCACCTGGCGGTGACCAAAACGCCTTAACCCTTCCACCAGGCTGTCACGATCAGCACCCTCGATCGGCTTTTCTCCGGCCTCATATACCGGGGCGACATACACCATATCCGCATTATTGAAACAGGCGCAGAATTCCTCAAACAGACTTTTCAACCGGGAATAGCGATGCGGCTGCACCACAGCGATGACCCGCCCCTCAAACGCTTCCCGCGCGGCCCCAAGGACCGAGGAGATTTCCACCGGATGATGCGCATAATCATCCACAATTGTGACCCCCGCCACTTCTCCCACACGGGTAAAGCGCCGTCGAACCCCGGAAAAAGCCGCAAAAGCCCGACGAATAATATCCGCACCCAATCCCATTTCAGTGGCCACTGCGATGGCGGCCAAGGCATTCAGCACATTGTGCCGGCCCGGCATGGGCAGGACCATATCCCTGACTTCCAGACTGTCCTCCCGGTACCGGTCGCTGATTTCCACATCGAAATGCGCCGCCCCGCCGGAAAATTCCAGATTACGGGCCCGCACATCCGCCTGCGGGCTAAAACCGAAAGTCACGATCTTGCGGTCATTGATGCGTCCGATCAGGGCCTGCACCTCCGGATGATCAATACACATGGCGGCAAAACCATAAAAAGGCACATTTTCCACAAAGGTCCGGAACGCTTCTTTCTCGGTTTCGAAATCCCCGTAAAAATCCAGGTGCTCCGGATCAATATTGGTGACCACGGCAATGGTTGCGGGCAATTTGACAAAGGTGCCATCGGATTCATCCGCCTCCACCACCATCCAGTCCCCCTCACCCAGGCGCGCATTGGTGCCATAGGCATTGATGATGCCGCCGTTAATGACCGTCGGATCAAAACCAGCCGTATCCAAAACTGCAGCAATCATCGAGGTGGTGGTGGTTTTGCCATGGGTGCCGGCAACAGAAATGCACCATTTCAGACGCATCAGTTCGGCCAGCATTTCAGCGCGGCGAATAACCGGCATCTTGCGCGCCCGCGCGGCCACCATCTCCGCATTGTCCGGACGGATGGCGGAAGAAACCACAATACCCCATGCACCATCAAGGTTTTCCTCTTTCTGCCCGATCATGACCTTAATGCCCAAGGCCCGCAGGCGTTTGACATTGGCGTTTTCAGCGATGTCGCTGCCCTGCACTTTGTAACCGAAATTATGCATCACTTCGGCAATGCCGCTCATGCCGATGCCGCCGATGCCGACAAAATGCAGGGTACCGATCTCAATGGGGTGTTTGATCGTAGAGTGTTTGATGGTTTGGGACCGCCGTTGTTTTGTCATGTCTGTCTTCTCGCCCGCAAGGGGTTCTTGATTACTTTCTGTTCCTGTTTTTCCGGATCAGCCTGCTGTTCCTCAACCGCGAGAGCGGAGGGCACCTCCCCTGTCTCCGTCTCCTGCCGCGGTGCGGGCCGTAAGGCGACCTCATTCACCCGGATCACCCTGGCATCTCCCTGTACCAAAGCCAGGCGTTCCACCAGGTCGCCCAGATCCTTAGTGGCATAGGGCTTGCCGACCCTGCGGGCGTCTTCCGCCGCCCGCCACACATCCCGCGGCCGTTTGGCCAGACGTTGCAGGGTCTTGGCCAGTTCACTGGGATTGAATTCCTTCTGATGGAAAAGCCAGGCCCCGCCGGCCACCACCATTTCCCGGGCATTTTCCATCTGGTGATCATCGGTGGCATGGGGATAGGGCACCAGAACAGCCGGCCGGCCGGCCGCCGTCAATTCCGCAATGGTCGAGGCCCCGGCCCGCCCAATCACCAGATGGGCCCATTCCATACACTCCGGAAGATTGGAAATAAAGGTCGAAAGTTCCACCGCGATTTTTGTTTTGGCGTAAATTTCGCGCACGGCGGCGATGTCTTCTTCACGGCATTGCTGGGTGATCTGCAAGCGGCGTTGTAACGCCCGGGGCAGAATGGAAATGGCCGCGGGCACAACATCGCTGAAAATAGACGCGCCCTGACTGCCGCCAACGACCAGAATACGGAAAATACGGTCGTCGCCAATGGGCGGATAGGCCTTGTCCCCAAGCTCAATAATTTCCCGGCGCACCGGGTTGCCGGTCACCACCACATAGTTATATCTGTGCCATTTGGCTTTCAGGGTCTTTTCAAACGACAGCGCCACGGCGTCCACCCACCGCGCCAGAAACCGGTTGACCCGTCCCAGCACGGCATTCTGTTCATGAAGACAGGTGGGGATGCCGCTCCATACCGCCGCCAGGAGCGTCGGCAGGGACGGATAACCGCCAAATCCCACCACCACACCGGGGGCAAGCCTTTTAAGCATCCGTCGCGACTCCACAATCCCGCTCAACACCCTGAACAGCGCAGCAAGTTTCCCTAACGGCCCTCGGCCGCTGAATGTGGCACTATTGACTTTTAGCACCTTAACCCCGTCAAACAGATCCTTATAACGCAGGCCCCGGTCATCGGTGATCAGGCTCACCCGATGCCCACGCGCCACCAGCTCTTCCATCAGCGCAAGCGCCGGGAACATGTGTCCGCCAGTCCCCCCCGCCGCCAGCACAATATGAGAGGTGCGTCGCCGCTTCATACCAACCTCCAGCCTCGCCCTGCGGGATCACAGGTTTGATGAATGTTGCGCCGGGTAAGCGCCAATATCATGCCCATCCCTAGGGACAGGGCCAGCATGGAAGACCCGCCATAACTGATAAACGGCAAGGTCATGCCCTTGCTGGGTAAAACCGCCAGGTTAACCCCCAGATTGATAAACGCCTGCAGGCCGAACTGGATCAGAAGCCCGGCCACGGCAAGAAAGGTGAACATATCTGTTTCCTTCAAAAGGTTAACCATACCCCGGATCACAATCACCGCAAACAGCACCACAATCAGCAGGCACATGATGATGCCGAATTCCTCCCCGGCCACAGCAAAGATGAAATCCGTATGGGCGTCGGGCAAAAGTTTTTTCACCGCGCCTTCCCCCGGACCACGGCCGAACAGACCACCACTCTTGAAGGCGTTCATGGCCGTGTCGATCTGATAGGTATCCCCGCTTTCGGGATTAAGGAAACGGTCAATACGGCTTGTCACATGAGGCAAAAACAGATAAGCCGAAATCAGCCCCACAAGACCAGCCCCGATCAGGCCGCCAACCCATATCATGGGCAGCCCCGCCATAAAAAACATCGCCCCCCAGACTGCTGTAATCAGCACCGTCTGCCCCACATCCGGCTGCATGATCAACAGGAATGCCACAAGACAATACAGGCCAATGGAAATTTTCCACCCCGGGAAACCAGGACTTTTGTGGGCCTCGGCAAACATCCAGGCGCTCACAATAATAAAGGCCGGCTTGATAAATTCAGAGGCCTGAAGCGTGAAACTGCCCATCCTGATCCAGCGGCGTGCGCCTTTGGCCTCTGCCCCGATGAAATGGGTGAGCACCAGAAGTCCGAGACAGACAAGAAACAATAGAACCCCGAACCGTCGCACACTGAGCGGAGACAACAGGGAAATACCGAACATGGCAATCAGTGAGACGACCAGGAAGGCCAGCTGGCGACGGACGAAATGAAAACTGTCCAGCCCCAACTTTTCGGCAATGGCCGGGCTGGCCCCGAAGGTCATGAGGATTCCCAGACCAATGAGCAAGGCCAGCGACATCAAAAGCCAGCGATCCACCGTCCACCACCAGTCGCTCAATAGGCTTGTATCGGTACGGGAAAAAATATTCATTCCCTTATCGTCTCCTGCTCCTCTGTTCTTCCCTGCCTAACGCAGCTTCAGCGTGGCCAACCCTAACAGCGCCAATAACACCGCAATGATCCAGAAACGGATCACAATGGTCGGCTCGGCCCAGCCCTTTTGTTCAAAGTGATGATGAATTGGCGCCATACGGAACACCCGCCGGCCGGTTATCTTGAAAGAGATTACCTGTACGATGACCGACACGGTTTCCAGCACAAACAGCCCTCCCACAATCGCCAGCACGATTTCATGTTTGATGATAACCGCGATGCTGCCCAGCGCCCCCCCAAGGGCCAGACTGCCAGTATCGCCCATAAACACCATGGCGGGGGGCGCATTGTACCAGAGAAAACCAAGCCCCGCCCCGATAATGGCAGCACTGAACACCGCGAGTTCCCCCGCTCCCGGCACATAAATCAGCTGCAGGTAATCGGCATAGATGCTGTTGCCCACCAGATAGGCAATCAGGGCAAAGGTCCCCGAGGCGATGATCACCGGCATGATCGCCAAGCCATCCAGGCCATCCGTCAGATTGACGCTGTTGGAGGCGCCGACAATAATAAACATGGCAAAAGGGATCATTACCCAACCCAGATTAATCATCACCGATTTGAAAAACGGCACGGCCAGGACATCACGAATGTCCTGTTCCGCGGCATTCATAATGATCAACACGGCACCCAAAGACACAATAATTTCCAGGATAAGCTTGACGCGGCCGGGAACGCCGGCGGAACTGGATCGGGTCACTTTGCGGTAGTCATCCATGAAACCGATCACCCCGAAACCGGTGGTAACCACCAGACAGGCCCAGACATAAGGATTGCTGAGATCCGCCCACAACACTGTGCCCACCGTAAGGCCCAACAGGATCAGGAAACCACCCATGGTGGGCGTGCCCTGCTTGGTCAGTAGATGGCTTTCCGGTCCGTCATCGCGGATGGGTTGCCCTTTTTTCTGTTTCTTTCTTAACCAGCCTATGAGCGACGGTCCGCACAGGAAACTGATCAAAAACGCGGTGAACAACGCCCCACCCGTCCGGAACGTCAAATATCTGAACAGATTGAACAGTCCGAAATCATCGCTCAAAGGATATAAAAAGTTATACAGCATGCTTTATGTCTTTTCCTGTTCGTCGTCCCGAAGCTGAAACGGGTTTACCCGTTGGTCGCTTTTTTCACATTCGGTGACGTCATGTCCAGCATTCTTTCCACCAGTCGGAACATGCCGCTGGCATTGGAGCCCTTTACCATGACCACATCGTCACAGCGCAGATCAGCGTCCAGGGCCTGCGCCAGATCCTCAATCGTATCAAAATGCGCAACAAAAATTTTATCTTCCAGCACCCGGCCCAGATGCCTCATGTCTGTTCCTATCAGATAAAGCCGCTCTATGCCCGCAGCGCTAACAGCGTCCGCCAGGGCCGCATGCAGCGCGGCACTTTCGGATCCCAGTTCTGCCATATCCCCAAGCACGGCGATGCGCCGCCCCTGCGAAGCGGGGGTGATCTGTCCCTGGCTGGCCAGAGCGGCCCGCATGGATGCCGGATTGGCGTTATAACTCTCATCAATCAGCACAAAGGCAGCCTCATCGCCTGTAGTCTTGCCCCTGTCGGTGCCTTTCTCCGGGCGCAGGGGAATTCTGTGGCGCTGACCGCGCCCCTTGAGCGGCGCCATTTCCGCCAGCGCCAATCCCGCAAGGCCCAGGTCTCCCCCCACCTGATCCACAGCGCCCAGCACTGCCAGCGAATTCAGAACCCAGTGCTGCCCCGCCAGACCAATCCTGTAGGTCATGATTTTGCCGTTCACATTGGCGGTCACGATGCTTTGTGTTTCCTCAAGAACCTGCTCCAGAATATGGATATCCGCTTCCGGCGTGTTGCCGAAAGAAACAATTTTATTCACGCCAGCCTGTTCGGCTCGTTGCCGCAGCCGGCCGTACTGATCATTATCCCGATTGAGAAGAGCCACCCCCGGCCCTGTCATGGCGGTAAAGATTTCGGCCTTGGCGTCGGCAATATCTTCCACGCTTTCAAAAAATTCGCTATGAGCCAGTTCGACCGTGGTCACAATCGCCACATGGGGCCGCACCAGTCTGACCAGCTCTTTCAGCTCCCCCTTGTGGTTCATGCCCAGCTCAAAAACACCATAGGCCGCATCCCGGGGCATGCGCGCCAGGGACAACGGCACACCGATCTCGTTGTTGTAGCTTAAGATGCTGGCATGAGTTTTTTTGTCACGCCCCAGCGCCAGGCGCAGCGCCTCCTTGACTCCGGTCTTGCCAACACTACCGGTGACCGCAATAACCGGCACCTCCACCCGGTCGCGCCCCGCCCTGCCCAACATCACCAGCGCCGCGCGCACATCCTTCACCATCAGCAGACGGGCCGGATCAGCACCAGCAACGGGCCTGCTGACCACCGCTCCTGCCGCTCCCTTCTCAAACACTTCTGCCACATAATCATGACCGTCAAAATGCGGACCAGACAGCGCAAAAAACAGATCCCCCCGCTTGAGCGTACGGCTGTCGATAGAAATGCCCTGACAGCCCCACTGTGCCCGGACGTCACTCCCCAGCACCCGCCCCAGTTCCCGGGACGTCCACAGGGCGGTTTCATCGACAACTTCGGTCATGAGGTTTCTCCTCCCGGGCTGGCCGAGGGGGACAGCTCCGCCAGCGCTGTACGCACCTCCGAAACATCATCAAAATCAATGACTTTGTCGGCAATAACCTGCCCCCGTTCATGGCCTTTGCCGGCCACCAGAAGAATATCCCCGGCTTCAAGATCCCTGAGCGCCCGGCGAATGGCCTGGGCCCGATCGCCGACCTCGGTGGCCTCGGGGCAGCCGGCCATAATCTCGGTACGGATCGCTGCTGCATCTTCACTGCGCGGATTGTCATCCGTTACATAAACCCGATCTGCCAGCCGCGCCGCAATCTTGCCCATGGGCTTTCTTTTGCCCCGGTCCCGGTCGCCCCCGCAACCGAACACCACAGAAAGCCGCCCCCGGACATGAGGCTGAAGCGCCTTGAGTGCCGTTTCCAGCGCATCCGGCGTATGGGCATAATCCACATAGATCCGGGCGCCTGACGGATGCCTGCCGGCATTTTCCATTCGGCCCCGAACAGGCCGCAGACAAGACAACGCCTTAAAGGCCTGGTCTGCCTTCCCCCCGCAACCGATGACCAGTCCCACAGCCATCAGCGCATTCATAGCCTGAAAGCTGCCCACCAGCGGCAGATCTATATCATAAAGGCGCGCCTCATAAGAAACCGTGATTTCCTGACCGTTGGGCGTGGAACGCTGGCTGAGCAGACGGATGTCTCCATCATACTGCCCGACGGTGATTACCTTATGCCCCCGGGCCCAGCAGATATCCTCCACATCCCGCATGATGGGACAATCCGCATTCAACACGGCCGTACTGCCCGGTTTCATGATCTCTCCGAACAGACGGGTTTTGGCGTACAGATAATTTTCCTCACTTCCGTGATAATCATAATGATCCCGGGTCAGGTTGGTAAACGCCCCCGCAGAAATATGCATGCCGTCAAGGCGGTATTGCGCCAGACCATGACTCGATGCCTCGAACACCACATGATCCACCCCCAGATCGCATAAATCGCTCATCGCCTTGTGCAGGGTGACGGGATCAGGTGTGGTCAGGCCGGTTTTCCGGTGATAATCGGGACCAACCACGCCCAGCGTGCCCACCGATGCCGCCTTAAGCCCCAGATGATCCCAGATCTGCCGGGTAAAGGACGCCACCGAGGTTTTGCCATTGGTGCCGGTAACCGCAGCCACCCTGTTCGGCTGACGGCGAAAATAACTGGCGACAATATGCGGGAAAACCCGCCCTGGCGCGTCATGGGTCAACCACACCACCGAAGGGTGAGAGCCCTTTTCTGTAGGCGCGCAAAGAACGGCCACAGCCCCTTTGGCTATGGCCGCTTCGATAAAATCCGCGCCGTTATATTTGAGACCGGGCAGGGCCACAAAAATGAAACCGGGCTGTACCCTGCGACTGTCGGCTGTGATTCCGCTGACCTCCAGATCCGCATCTGGTGTGATCTCAAGCGCGAATTTGGTCCGTGTCTCTTTCAGAAGCTCGGATAATCTCATCTGTTTTTTGTTCCGCCATCCGCCGAAGTTAATATAAAATGTGCCAGCCCAGGGTCCTGTTCTTTTTCCGGCATGACCCCCAACAGGGGACCGACTTTCTCTATCACACTGCCCACAAGAGGGGCTGCCGTCCATCCGGCCGTCGCATAATAAAAGGTTTCCTCGATGCCCCGGGGTTCATCCAGCATGGCAAAAACCACATATTGGGGATTGTTCATGGGGAAAGCTCCCACAAACGAGGACACCAGATCCTTTTCCCGATACCCGCCCTTGCCGGGTTTTTCCGCCGTGCCGGTTTTGCCCCCCACCCGGTACCCCTGAACATCGGCCTGACGGCCCGTACCATATTGTACGGCAAGACGCATCAGGTCCCGCATGGTCCGGCTGGTTTTTTCGGAAATCACCCGGCTCAATCGCCGGCTTTGCCCGGAAGGATCGGCGCGGTGCCGATCGCCATTACCTTGGCGCAACAAGGTGGCAGGAATATGACGCCCGCCATTGACCAGGGCGGCAATCCCGGAGGCCAGTTGCAACGGAGTGATGGCGATGCCGTGCCCATAAGAAACGGTCATCATTTCCACCTCGCCCCACTGGCGCGGCAACAACGGGCTTGCCACTCCGGAAAGTTCAATGGAGGGTTCGCTCATCATGCCGATCTTCCTGAGAAACGCCCGCTGGCGTTCGGCGCCGATGTCTCGTGCCATAAGCGCGGTGCCAATATTGCTGGAATAGGTAAAAATCTCCGGCACGCTGAGCCAGCGCTTCTTGGCGTGATCGTCCCGAATGGTGAACCGGTCCACCTTCAGCGGCTCGGTCGCATCATAGCCACCTTCCAGGTCAACCACCCCGCTCTCCAGAGCCATGGCGACCGTAAACGCCTTGAAACCGGACCCCATTTCATATACGCCCTGTGTTACCTTGTTAAACATCTGGTCCCGGCCGGCCCCCGTATAATCATTGGGATCAAAATCCGGCAACGACGACAGGGCAAGAATTTCGCCGGTCTGCGCATCCATGATCAGACCCGCCGCCCCCTTGGCGCTGAATTTATCCATATAGGCCTTCAGTTCCTGACGCAGAATATGCTGCACGCGGATATCAAGGGACAAAACCAGCGGTTCATTAACCCGCACCGGATCCGACAGATGGTCGTTGAAAAAACGCTCCACCCCGGCGAAAGCCTGATTGTCCACCCCCACATATCCCAGCACATGCGCCGCCAGCGGACCATGGGGATAGGTGCGTTTCTCCTCTTGCTCCAGCTCCAGGCCCGGCTCGCCAAGGCTATTGATTTGCCAGACTTCACGCGGGCTGAGTTTGCGTTTGATCCATACATGGTGACTGGAAGATTTCAGCTTGTTCAGCACCTCGACCCGGTTAAGATCCGGCAGGATAGCTACAATCTTGTCGGCCACCGTCTCCGGCTCACTGATCAGACGCGGCCGCGCCGCCAAAGACGGGCTCAACAGATTAGTGGCCAGAACCACGCCATTCCGATCCAGAATATCCGCCCGCCCGGTGATATAATCGCGCGGCGCGGCGGCCACATAACTTGCGCCTTCCCGCATTTCTCCAAACGCCCCGATGCTGATCAGGCGTATCGCCAGAAACCCAAAACCCAGCGCAAACAGCACCAGCGGCACAATCAGTCGCGTGCGGGCCATCTCTATGGCCCCCTGCCTTGCCCCTTCGATATGTAGATCAATAGATCTCAATTGTGTTTTTCCAATTTTGTCAGAATTCGCTCATAAAAACTTTTTGAATGCTGCGCCGGCGCGGATTTCGATTCCGCCTGAACCTTTGGCGGCGCAGGATAATGTACCTGCCTCTCCTGACCACGGGTCAGGTAGATATCGCGCCTGTTGGGATTTGCCCGCCTCTCCTGCGGCTTTTCACGCGGCAAAAGCAAGGGAAAGCTGTCCACGGGATAACCGACAAGCTCAAACTCCCCGTCCCGACCTGAAATGTCTTCCAGAGAGGCAGCCAGTTGTACATTTTCCATCGGCCGCAGGTTGAGAAACCTGTCCGCCAGTTTCTGCAAACGCTCCGGGCGGCTGAGATAGGCCATTTCCGCCTTAAGCACCTTGATGGCCTCCTGGTCCTTCAGAATATTGCGGCTCAGCTCCCGTTTGCGTTCCTCCAACCGTTCCGTGGCCTCTTTCAGGTTATAGACGGCGCCCGCCGACACCAGCACCATCAGCAGCGCCATCGCAGCAATTATCCTGATCATGCCGTATCCTCCTTTTTCCAAGCCGGCGCGGAAGTTCTGCGTCCGGCCCGCATTTTCGCCGACCTTGAGCGAGGGTTGAGACGTAGCTCTTCTTGAGACGGCTTCACCCCGCCCCGAACAATCATTTCGAAACTTGGCTTTGACCCTTTCGCTGCTGCCGCAGGCAAATGGCGTGATCCCCGGGAAAGCGCTCCGCAACGTTCCCGGAAAAAGTTTTTGACGATACGGTCTTCCAGCGAATGAAAGGTCACCACACACAGCCTGCCACCCGGCATAAGAAGCCGTTCCGCTGCCGCCAAAGCCTGGCGCAACTCGCCAAGTTCGTCATTCACGTAAATCCGCAGGGCCTGAAAGGTGCGGGTGGCGGGATGAATCTGCTTTTGTCCGCGCGCCGGCCTTTTCGGCCCTGCCGCCCGGGCCACAACATCCGCCAGTTGTCCGGTTGTGGTAATGGGGCGGTTACGGCGCGCCTCGACAATCGCCCGGGCAATGCGCCGGGATTTATGCTCCTCGCCATATTGGTAAATAATGTCAGCCAGCGTCGTTTCATCTTCTTCATTGACCACATCCGCTGCGCTCCGCCCGCTTTGCGCCATACGCATATCCAGCGGGCCGTCTTGCTGAAACGAAAACCCGCGCGCCGCTTCATCCAATTGCATGGATGACACCCCGATATCCAGCACAATACCATTCACGCCGGTTACCCCCTGCGTTTGCAGCAGGTTTTCCATGTCTGAAAAACATCCCTCAAGCAAACGAAACCGGCCGGGATATACCTGTTCGAACTGTGTTCCCGTTTCGCGGACTGCGGGGTCCCGGTCGATAGCCCATACCATGCAATCCGCCCGATCCAGCAGCGCCCGGCTATATCCGCCCGCGCCGAATGTGCCATCCACCATGACTTCACCATCTGCGGGAGACAGGGCTGCCAGCACCTCTTCCAGCAAGACGGGAAAATGTTTCCGGTCGTCCGGAGAGGAACGCCCAGCGTCATGATCGGAATCATGTGTGGTATTTTTTCGGGGATCACGGGGGGAAGCTGCGCTCATCATGCCCCTTGCCCTTCCCCGGCAGGAAGCCGGCTTTTCCATTTCAGCATCGCCCGATTATTGCGGGCCACTTCGCGCGCCCGAGCCAGTTCGGCCTGGAAGGCCTCCGGTTCCCAGATCTGAAAGGTGTTGCCACGCCCGACAAAGGTCGCCCGATCGACAATTCCGGCAATTTCCATCAACTCCTGGGGCAGTATGATGCGGCCTTCGCTGTCAAAAGCCAGGCGGGAGCTGGACGAGATGATGGACAATGTGAAGGCATCATGTTCTTCGGAAAACGGGGCCAGATCGTCAATGGAGTCCGCCAGCCGGTCAAGATGGGCCAGATCACAACCTTCAATGGCATCATGTACAAAGGACGGGTACACCACAATTCCCGGCCAGGATCCTTCGGGCAAGGCGGCGCGAAAGGATGCCGGCACGGAAACCCGGCCTTTCTTATCCACCTTGTTGGTGTATGTCGATGTAAATTTCGGCATTGCCCGTCCCGACAATCGGCATGTGGTGCGTTATTGCATGGCCTGCGTCCCCTCTGACTCGCCTCCTTATGGGATATCATGGGATATAGTGCCTCGTCAATGGGAATACATGGTATAGATATGGGGTTAATAATGCTTTAAAGTGAATTGCGAACAGGTTGCCCAAAAAACCAAAGGCCACGCCGTGTCCGGCATGCGGTGTGTTCAGTTGGTTTCAGAAAAACAATTTCCGGGAAAGACTCGGCGGCCACAAATCCGCCAGCGCCCTTGACGCAGTCAGGCCATGAACAAGCCACTCAGGTCAAGAACAGAAAATAAGCCAGGATAGGGCAGGAAAAACGAAACACCCGGCATCGGCCGCGTTATAGAAATAAGATTAAGATATAGAATAAAACAGAGCAGAGAAAATCAAACCGAGCAGGAAAGATTGAGGCCAGCCCTACAAACGTTCCGCCAGCGGCCCAAACATGACCCGCACCCGACTTTCGTCATAATCAAACTTCACCCCCATTCGATCTTCATCCTGCCAAACCACGGTGGCCGGCAGAGACCACTGATCCTTGATCACGAGATTGGCCAGGGTTCCGGGTTTGAGCGGCAGATCGAATTTCAGTTTGGCGCCGCCCAGGGACACATCGAACACCACACAATCAAAACTGTAAGTGCCCACATTGATCACCGATTTCCATAACACCGGCTGCCGGCGGCGGGTCCGGCGTTCTTCAGGGCGAACAATCCGACCCTTGTCGCTTTTTTTATTTTCCCAGTCCTCTTGCCGTTTTTCAATCATACTCTCTACCCGTACATCCTCAAAGAACCCACATCATATGATCCCAAACATGAATATGCAAGAAAAGATGCACCACTATGGCTTGCGCCAAATCCCTGGCTCCTGAACCAGATCTGACCGGGAGAATTGTACATGATTTCTGAGCCGTTAACAGTTTTGGCCCGTTAATAGTTTTTGACGATACTGAGCCTGAAGGTCCGTGGCTGCCCAATGGAGACCAAGCCGTCACTGCTGATTCCGGTTTCGAGTGTCCGATCCAAAAGATTGAGAGCTTCAAAGCCGATCTGCCAGTCGGCTCCCGCCTGATACTCCAAGGCCAAATCCACACTGAACAGATCGTTCAAGCGCAGAGTATTCAGATCATCTTCAAACGGGCCATCGCCATAACGGGCCACCAGGGTAATGTCCAGACGCCCCGCTGGCTGCCAGTTGACCAGAATGCTCCCCTGATGTTCCGGGCTTTGCGGCAGTCTCTTGCCGTCAAGCTCTGCATGGGCAATGCTTTGTTCTACCCGCCCGCGGACGTACAGATAGCGCAGATCATAAGACAGGCACTCTCCCAAATCTCCCTTCAGGCGCACCTCTGCGCCATGACTGGCGATACGATCGAGATTTTGCCGTTGACGCAACACCCCCGGGACAAACCCGAATGGCGGAATGACGCCGGGCCCCTGCCCGATAGTGACATTTGCCACAGCCTGATTGAGACGGGTGTAAAAAAACGTAACTTCCAGGCGGCCCTGTTCCGTAAAGCGGTGTTGGCCGCTGACTTCAATCCCGTAAAGCCGTTCCGGGTCCAGCTGCGGATTGGCTTCCGTAATGTCTGTGCGCACCCGAAACGGCCGATAAAGTTCATTGATGGTCGGCACCCGAAATCCCGTATAGGCGCTCACCCGCAGACCGCTGTCGGGACTGAAACGATGCTGCATGGAAACCCGCCCATTTATAATTTGCCCTGAACGTTCGTCAAAGCTTTCATCGCGAATTAGCCTGTTATCCTGCAAGTTCCATTCCCGGCGGTGACCGTTATAGAGCCGCCAATAGTCCAGCCGCGCCCCCAGGGTTAGGGTCGTACTTTGCCCCAAAGTCACCCTGTCCTCGACAAATATTCCGGCAAAAAGCTGCCGCCCGCCGGCGGCACGTTCCCGGTTTGGCACACCAGCCACAAAAAAGAACCGCTCATGGGTTTCGCCCTTAAGCAGACGCAGGTCAACACCGGCTTCCAGATGATGTGGGTGCAGATCAGGGGCCTGCAACAGAAAGCTGCCGCCTAACATCTCCGCAGGCATGTCAAACTGATCCAGCACCACACGATCGGCCGTCCTGCGCTCATCCGTGGCGGCAAAACGGTTGCTGAACTCACGACTGCGGCCGAATAAAAGAAACTGCCAGTTCAGACGACTATCCCGGCGAGCCAGGCTGAAACTTCCATCATACAGACGACTGTCATTCGGGGCCGATGGCAGGCCATTAAGACGATGTTCTTCATAAAAACCAGCCCCTACCGCCAGGGTCACCTGTTCCCGCAGCGGCACCGTCAGCCGCCCCCCAATCCGACGGCTTTCCAGTGACGCTTTTTGATCAATGGACCCGCGTTGCTCTTCAGATAACAAATGATGTCCTACGCTATCGAGATATCCCCCGCTCAGGGATAACATCACCCCGTCCAGATCCAGACCTCCCGACGCCGCCATTTCAAGGCTCGTCAGACTGTCTACCATCAACCGGGCCCACCCCCCTTCCCGGGGCGAACGGCTGCTCAGATTTATGGTTCCGGCAAGGGCCGCCTGGCCCCACTGTCCAGCGCCGCCGCCACTCACCAAACTAAGGCTTTCAAGGTCAGCAGCCTCCATCCCGTTCCAGTATACCCAGCCCCCAAAAGGGTCGTTTTGCGGCACGCCATCCAGCAACACCAGAACCCGCCCCGCGCCATTGGGGCCCAGATGCCGCAATCCGCCCCCCTGAATTGAAGGATGCGCTACCAGGCTGCTGTGGCGACGAAATAGACCAAACCCCGGATGAAATCTGAGTTTCCGATCGAGCTGGCGGCCCGGCAGACTGGCGAGATCCCCCACCGTCCAGAGGTCTTCGCTAAATGAGCTATCCGCCAGACGCGCCAGTGGGGTGCCCGTCGTGACGATTTCCTCCACTGCCGGGGCGGCAAAACCCGGCACCGCCCCGATGAGCCCTCCCAGCGCCAGCATAGCTGCAACAATAGACGCAACACACTTCACCATAACTTCCCGTTCAGCCCCCTTGGCGATAACAAAATTGGGGTCTCCTTACCCCGGACAGGGGTTAGACCTTATCAGGGATGATCACAATCGGAACAGCTGCCACCTTCTGGCAGCGGGTATTTAAGGCCAGTGGCGCAATTAAACAGTATAACCTGGTCCTGAAAACTGACCATTCCCTGTTCCAGGGCCTGTTTCCATGCGGCAAAGGTTGCGGCCCCTTCCGGACATAACAAAAGGCCGTCCTCACGCGCAACCTGATCGCGTGCCTTGAGAATCTGCTGATCCGATACGGCCGTTGCGAAACCACCGCTTTCCCGTAAAGCGCGCAGAATCAGAAAATCCCCTACCGCCACCGGCACCCGAATGCCCGCCGCAACTGTGGCCGCATCACGCCACAAGGATGCCTGATCCCACCCCTGTTCCCAGGCCCTGACAATTGGCGCACAGCCTGTGGCCTGCACCGCCACCATGCGCGGCAGCTTGTCCCTGATCCAGCCCAGAGCCACCAATTCCTGGAATGCCTTCCACATCCCGATCAGCCCAGTGCCGCCTCCGGTGGGATAAAAAATCACCTCCGGCAAAGTCCCGCCATATTGTTCGGCCAGCTCCAGCCCCATGGTCTTTTTGCCTTCAAGACGATAAGGCTCTTTGAGCGTGGAAAAGTCGGCCCAACCAGATTCCTCAACCCCTTTCTGGACAATCCGGCCGCATTCATGGATCAAACCATTAACCTTATGCAATTCCGCGCCCTGCGCCGCCATTTCCCGCAGGTTAATCTCTGGCGTATCCTCCGGACAGAAGATCGTGGCCTTCAGGCCAGCATAACGGGCGTAAGCCGCAAGAGCCGCGCCAGCATTTCCGTTGGTCGGCATGGCCAGGTGTCTAAGCCCCAGTTCCCGCGCGCGGCCCACGGCCACCGCCAGTCCCCGCGCCTTGAAAGAACCGGTCGGCAGGCGTCCTTCATCCTTGACAACCACCCGAGCGCCCGCCGGCACACTGTAGCGCAAGGCAATCAGTGGAGTCACGCCCTCTCCCAGGCTGATTACATTCTCTCCGTTCATTACCGGCAAAAGTTCCCGATACTTCCAGAAACCGCTGCGACGGGCTTTCATCTGCGCCCATGTGACGCTCCGGTTCACCTTGTCCAGGTCATAACGCACCATGAGCGGTTTGCCGGTCCGCGACAGTCCGTGAGGCCGACCAATATCATAACGTTCTCCGCTCAGGGAACATTCCAAATGATGGGCACAGGCCGACGCGCTGGTATAAAGGCGCCGCAAATATTCCTGCTCAGGGCTTTGGAACGGAAGGCGTGAAGGTTGTCGGGACATCAGTTTCTCTCACCAGGAGCTCAATACAGACCTTATCGGGGATAAACCACCACAATTCGGCCATCCCAGCATGCGCCTAGCCGTCTTATACTGTCAAGTTCACTGACCGGTTCACAGGCGAGTTTTCTGACCCAGCCTCAAATTTGGGCCCAAGTTTGCGCCTCAAGTTCAGGAGGCGCCCCCGCCAAAATGACGGAACCAGAACATTTTTCCGCCCGGGTCAAGCTGCAACAGATGAATGCAGCACAGGATCATGGTGACGGTCTGGCCGTCTTCCGATAAGGGCAAGGCCAGGCTGGTATAAGGCTTGGGATCCTCCCCGGGCCAGGAGAAATCGCTTCGGATGTAATAGGGTTTCTTGTGGCTTATCAACCATTGGAACCGTTGTATTATTTGCCCGCTATAAGGAATTTCATCAATAAAATAACCTGTTCTGTCCCCCTCGAACAAAGGGGTAAGACCCGTGCCCAGCAGGCGAATTCTGAATTTGACGGGGTTGGCCACCACATCCACCAAGAGCAGATTTCCCAGAGCGGTCGGAACCTTCACAGGATCAAAATCCTTTCGTGAAGGCATCTGTCGGCTGCCTCTGATCAGATTCCAGTATGCCAAAACGTCTTTCTGGAAATTTTCGGAAAAATCACCTTTGGAAAGGTCGGTCACTAAAGTGTCCGGACTATTAGCGTGTATCACGATTATTCCCCTTAAATCCTGTAGATTAACAGGACATCCCCCAAACATAATGCTGGCGAAGGGGCTGCTGCAGCATTACGTTGTGTGACGTTTTGATGCGACAATATTATCTTTATCCGGCGTTGGATTCCAGCGCAAAAAAGTTAACAAAAAGTTAACGCACTGCTTTGCGGGGCGGCGCAAGCGGATGCGGCGTTCCACAGACGGCAGCACTATGGATTGCGTCGTCGCTGATGTTTATCGCGATGACGTTCCCCTCTCATCACAATTCGCTTTATATCGAGGTGGTTCCCCAATCAAGTTGCAGAGAACGGCTGTGAATGCCAACGGGGTTTATCTGTACTCTTCCGCCGCCCTGCGACAGTCAGGAAACGGGAGGAAGTTTGACAATGTCAAGGCAGTTGAAAATAAAATTAACGTCTATGTTATTTTCTGAAAAAGGCAGGACCAGAGAATTATAGGCAAACCGTTCTTCCTTTCTATCTTCCTCAGACCAAAAGAAAATATCATGGACATAATAGGGGCGCTTATTTTCCAGCAACCAGTCAAAACGGTGCGTAACCCTTTCGATATCGGGCAGTTCCATGAATCTTTGACCGTTGGCATCAAACCCTGCCAGCAGGGTAATCTCGGTCCCAATTAAACGAAATTTATATTTTTCCGGAGGCTCCCCAACCTCAATAATCATGATTTTTCCAAGAGCGGCAGGTACTTGCAATGGGTCAAACATTTTCCGGGAAGGCATTATTCGGTCGCCCCGCAACGCCTGCCAATAGGCATATATGTCCTTATGCCAGGCCGCTGCGAGTTCCTGATCAGCGAAGTTCATTAAAAGGGGGTCTGTCACTGTCGCTCCCTTGAAAACTTTTTTATGAATTTTTGTATTGCCGCAAACACTTTCAAAAGCCTGTTCTACAATAGATGGATTTCTTTAAGAAAGCTTTAAGGCGGGCTTCCTCTTATCCGGAAATACCCCTAACACAAAATAACACTTTAAATTGAAAAATATTTATAATAATATACTAAAGATATATGACCAAGAACCACTTCAGGGAGCCGTTTCCCATAGGGGCCGTAAGATGATGGGGTTTTCCGATATTCAGGACTTTGTCACCGCCGCCCAGAAAGCCGCTGGGGGACAAGAGTTGAAACGGGTCATGAGCAAGGCTGTCAGAACGCTGGGGTTCGATTATTTTTCCTGTCTTTCCTTGGTGGATTTTGTCTCGCCGCCGCCGGATGCCATTGGTATTGTGCATTATCCTGAAAACTGGGTATCCCGATACTTGGACCAGCGATATTTTGAAACGGACATCATTTTAAAAAAAGCCCTGTGCGTTCCCACCCCCTTTTACTGGCACAAGCTGGACAAGTTAAATAAACGCCAGCAGCAGATCATGGATGAAGCGGCCCAGTGCGGGCTTAAAACAGGAATCACCGTGCCCATCTATGTGCCGGGTCGGTTGCCAACCACATTCAACGTTTCAGGAAGCTGCGTGGATCTGCCACCCAACAGCCATCATGCCCTGCATTTAATGGCAATATATTTCCAGGAAGCAGCGACCCGCATTTTTAACAAATCGGATCAGGACGATCGGCCCGGCGTCCCTCTGACCAACCGGGAACGGGAATGCCTGAGCTGGGTGGCGGCAGGAAAAAGTGACAATGATATTGCCGATATTCTGTCCATCAGTTCCAGCACCGTACATTTTCATGTGGAAAACGCCAAACGCAAACACGGCGTACCGACCCGTGTACAGGCCGTAATCCGCGCCGTCATCAGCGGAGAAATCAGGCCGTAACCGCTGTTCTTACCCACATATGACCTGCCTGTTGTCCCCGGTTCCCGGCCCGCTGTATGAGGGGAAACGCCACCTATTTATTTCGCCACCTATTTATTTAATGAGTCCATATATGATCCCGGCCTTCATCTCCGTTCCGGCTTATCGGCTGACCTGATGCGTTCGTGACCCTATCCGACTAGGGAGGTTACAACGTCCTACCTTTCAAGGCATTCTCGCAAACATAGATGTAAATGTTCGGCAACAAAGGAGACGGTTTCATGATCACCTTGGTCACTGCCGCAAACCGGCATCGTTATCTGACAGCCATTTCCCAAATGCACCGGCAAAGATACCGGGTTTTTGTGGAACAGAAAGGCTGGTCGCTTCCCTTGGCCCGGCCGGGATATGAAAAGGACCAGTTTGATACGGAAGACGCCTTGTATCTTATGGCCTTGGATGAACAGGGTGACGTTTTGGGCAGCATGCGCCTTTTGCCGACGGAAAAACCACATCTGATGTCCGAAATATTCCCTCACCTCATCGAAGGAGAAGTGCCACGGGGCCCCAAAATCTGGGAATGTTCGCGGGCCTATATCCTGTCTGGAGGGAACGGTGGCCTGAACCTGATGAATCCGATCGGCGCCGCCTTCAGCAGCGCGTTGATGGAAGCGGCCCTGCTTTATGGGATTGAGCAGATCACCTTTGTCACGGATATGGCGACGTTTCCCTGCATCTTGCGCGCGGGCTGGGGCATTGAACCGCTGGGCTATCCACAGGACATGGACGGCGAAACCGTCATCGCCTTTGCCATCAAGGTCTCAGCCGTAGGGCTCGAACTGGTCCGCCGCCGCCGCAGCATCACTGGCGCCGTGCTGCATATCGACCGGCCCACACCAAACCCCGTTGCTCGGAATGTGGCCTAGAGTGAATTGTGAATAGGTTGGCTCAATTCACTCTAACACCATGCCGATTCATATCGATTCAGGACAGTAAAAAGGTGGGAGGGATCAGAGCAAAAGAGATCAGTTAAGCCCCTTGGCCAGACTGCCAAGTTCCCCCCGGATGATTTCCGGCGCATCACAGAATTTCAGCCCCACAAAACCATCGGCCGACCAGATAACATTGGCGGCGCGTTTCAGTTTGTCTTTGAGCTGGACATAAACTTTCGCCCCCTGCTCCAACGGCAGGTCCACCTTGAGCCGAATTCCGCCCAGCGAAATGTCATATGCCGTACAGTCGAAATTATATTTTCCCACATCCAGCCTGGCCGGCAACAATACTGTGCGGCGGTTATGACGGCGCATGGAACTGAGAATTTGTCTGATTACGGAATCCTGCATGTGTCTACCTGGCTCTAAATATACTTTATAGTGACAGGGTACAAAGCCGATCGTTAAAAAAAACTTAATATTAGTTACATTTTTCGCTTTAGAGACCAAGCGGATAAAGTCTGTTCGGACCGGGGCCTTACCACAGTTTACTCCAGATCTTATCCGGATTAATGATACCAGACGGCCTGTAAGCCGGGTTCTGTCCTCCGGTTGTCCGAAGGGATGGCCATTCATCTGGGACGACTGTTGCCAGCCGCCTCATGCAATCAACCCGAACAACGCTCCGGAAGTGAGCCGCCGGGGGAATGCCCCGGCTTGTCGTTCCTATTTGATCTTGCACCCGGTGGGGTTTACCCTGCCTTTTCTGTTGCCAGAAAAGCGGTGCGCTCTTACCGCACCCTTTCACCCTTACCTGAAACTCGTTTCAGGCGGTTTGCTTTCTGTGGCACTTTCCCTGGAGTCGCCTCCGCCGGCCATTAACCGGCACCGTTCTTCCGTGGTGCCCGGACTTTCCTCTGCGGCAGACCGCAGCGGCCATCCGGCCATCTGGTTTTATTATTATCGCTTATTTATGAACAGAAGTGCAAGCGTCTTGTCAAAAAACGCAACACTCAGGGCTGGACCAAGGCGCTCAGTCAAGTCCTGCAACAAGTTCGCCCAAAACGCCCCGGATCTGATCTGCATCGTCCAGGAATTTCAGGCCCAGAAAGCCGGTAGCATGCCAGACCACCGCGCCATCCAGTTTGGATTTATCCTTGATTCTGATCTTGACCTCGGCCCCCCGGGCCAAGGGCAGATCCAGCTTCATACGCACCCCGCCAAGCGAAATATCATACAACATGGAACGAAATTCATAAGCCCCGACATAAAGCGTCGCCGGCATCACTACCGTGCGTCTTTTGTGCTTGCGCAGGCAATTCAGACCATCCCTGATTTTTTCGATCCGTTGTGCATCCATGTCCACTGCCGCCTTTGCCATTATCTTTGCCCTGACTGTCGTATGCCTCTATTGCGTTAACCCTTTGACGGAAGAATAGCTTAAAAATATTGACAAAGTTCTAAGATGAAGGGCTTGCACTGCATTTTTTTCGGGGTAAGCGGATTAAATGGTTGATCTTACCTTTGCATGAGAGTGAGACAGACCGGCATCTCATCGGATTATCTGGTTGATG
>MDSW01223578.1_pt1 | contig 27583 bp, 27 predicted proteins | sample 811171 | NCBI WGS metagenome assembly MDSW01 (sample SAMN05326641, study PRJNA326480) | marine metagenome | isolation source: seawater | place: Atlantic Ocean: North West | collected 2012 | reverse complement strand
TAGTAACATCTTTTTTTGTAACTAATGTAAAATCAATTAAAGAGACATTTGGTGTTGGAACTCTTATGGCCGTGCCATCAAGTTTGCCTTTAAGACTTGGTAAAACTAAACTCATTGCTTTTGCAGCTCCTGTTGAAGTAGGTATCATCGCGCCTTCAGTAGATCTTGCCCTTCTTAAATCTTTATGAAAAGTATCCAGCAATTTTTGATCCCCAGTATAACTGTGAATGGTGGTCATATATCCATACTCAATACCAAAACTATTCTCCAAAATCATTGCGACAGGTGCTAAACAATTTGTTGTACAAGATCCATTGGAAATAACATTGTGCTCTTTTTTTAATTCCTTACTATTTACTCCTTGAACTATTGTAAAATCTACATCTTTTCCAGGAGCGGATATAATAACTTTTTTAGCTCCACCTTTTAAGTGTTTACCAGCAGTTTCTTTGTTTAAAAATAATCCTGTACATTCTAAAACAATATCAGCACCAACTTTACCCCAAGGTAAATTCGCCGGATCCCTCTCAGCAAAAACTTTTATATTTTGATTTAAAATTTTAAAACCGTCTTTTGATGTACTCACATCGTGTGGTAGAGTTCCGTGCGTACTATCATATTTTATTAAATGTGCGTTAGTATCAATGGAACCAAGATCATTAATACCAACAACTTGAATTTTATCTTTGTAATTTTCTAATAAAGCTCTGAGAATTAATCTTCCAATTCTTCCAAATCCATTGATACCAACTTTTACCATATATAATTTATTTAAATATATTCGCTTGTTAAGTTTCTTTTAACTTCTTTGTGTTAATCATCAAGAACTTTTTTTCTTCTATTACCACTTTATTGTAAATTTCTTGTTATTGCATATCGCATCAATAAGTGAAAACATAAGGGGAAAGTCTTTTTCACTAAAATCTTTTAAAACTTTTTTACCTATTTCCATTGCTAATTCTGCTCCTTCTATTGTTTCATTAGACATAAATTTAGATTTTGCTTCAGAATACAAATATCCTTTTCCTAAAAAATGACCCATTTTACTATTTCTCCCGCCTGCACTACTAACATATAAATCGCCTAATCCAGCTAATCCATAAACTGAATTTTCAGATCCACCTAAAATTTTAACAAATTTACTCATTTCTATAATTGATTTATGCAAGAGAAAAGCAGCTGAGTTTAATTCACTGACAGATCCAATTATCATTGAATAGAAATTTTTTATTGCAGCACAAATCTCAATTCCAAGTAAATCATCAGAACTTTCAATATAATAATAATTTGTTTTAATTAATTTAATAATAGATTTAGCTTTATCTAAATTTTTATTTGCAAATACAACCGTTGTATTATTTTTTTTTGATAAGTCTTTTGCTAAACAGGGACCAGCTACTGCAGTAATTTCAGAATTTTTAAATTTTTCAGTAAGTATTGTGAATTTATTGTTTTGAATTGTTAAGCCTTTTGTGAGCATTAATAATGGAGTTTTTAAATTAGTAGCGTCCTGTATTTCTTTTGCGACCCAATCAATACCTTTAGAATTAACACCGATTACAATTAAATCTGGTTTGTTTTTTAATTGGTCGTTTAAATTATCTGATCTTAAAAAATTAATATTCTTAGAAATAGTGCAATCTAAATCTTTATGGAAATTATTTTTTTTGAGATTATCAATAACACTGTTTTCCAAAGGTGATCCTATAATAGAAACATCGTGATCATTATCCACGCAAGGAAAAGAAAAAGCTGTTCCCATAGCTCCCGCACCAATAATAACTATTTTACTCATAATTAACTTTTAAAAAAAACCTTTCGAACTAATATTAAAATTGCCAATAATTCTACTTTAGCTATCACCATAAAAATAATAAGCGAAATTTTCGTAAATGTGAATAAGTTTGAAAATTGTATATTTTCAATACCATAAATATTAGATGACGTTGTATTTGTAAGGGTTAAAATTGAAAGTTTAAATGAATTTTCAAAATCTAGCACATCTACTAGCAATATAGTACTTAAAATAAATAAACTAAAAAAGAATAATATAAAAATCAAAAAAGAAATTTTTATATTATCAGAATTTATTTTTTTTTCTGAGAACATTATTTTAGTATTTAATATTACATTTGGTTTAACAATTTTTGAAATTTCCAATAAGAAAGCTTTTAACAGTATGTAAATTCTCAAAAACTTTATTCCAGAAGTTGTTGATAATACTGATCCTCCAAACAGAGTTAGGATAAGAAAATATAAGCCAAAATTTTCTGGTACATAACCAATAGATAATCCTGATGTAGATATGCTGCTTAGTATATTTAAAAAAACCACTAAAATTTTTAAATCATTAAAAAAATAGAATATTATTGAAAAGGATATAATAAAAATGATTAAATAGATATCCTCCTTGTGTTCTTTAATATTATCTCTTGCTAAAACAATATTATAAAAAAGATAAAAATTTAAAATTGGTATTAGAAAAGTAAAACAAAGTAAAAATAATTGAAAATTATTTCTAATAATATCTTCAAGTGATTGGGTTGGTAAGAAACCACCAGAAGATATTATGGTCATACTAAGATTCATACTGTCAAAAAGCCGAATACCAGAAATTAAAAATATAAAAAAAATTAGTGCCGTTAATGACAAATAAATAAAAAAAATTCTGTATGTTACTGATACAAGATTAGATGAAAAATTTATCTTTTTTTCAATCATATATGAAAGGTCTACCATTTTAAAATTTATTCTTTTATTTGAAAAAATAAGAACTAAAAAAATTAAGAAATAAAAACCTCCTACCCATTGAGAAGATGATCTCCATAAAATTAATGGTTCATCTAGATTTTTGATATTAGTGAATATTGTAAATCCTGTAGAAGTCAAACCTGAGATAGACTCAAAATAAGCATCCAAAAATGAAATATCATATGAGCTAAATAGGTATGGAATAAAGATTAAAAAGGAAATTAAAAAATAAATTAAAAAAATTAAAAATATCTGTTCATATACAGTTATATTATTTTTATCATTTCTTCCTATTTTAACTAAAATAAAAAAAAATAATAAGGCAAGTATTAATACAGATAAATAAGAGTTTATATTTTGAAGATAATTGAAATAGAAACAATAAAATATGTTTAATAACGACATTAAAGCTATAGGTAAACAGCTTAGGCCTAAAAAATAAATACTTGGTTTTAATTTCATTCTTACGAAGTAATTCTAAAGATATCTTCAACTTCTTTTAGTTGTTCTCTTTTTGATAGAACTATAACAATGTCGTTTTTTTCAAATACAAAATTAGATTTAGGCATCATTACTTTATCTTTTCTTACTATGGCGCCTACTCTAACTTCGTCTGGCAAGTTAGAATCTTTTATTGATTTATTAACAATATCAGATGTTTCTAAAATTTTAGCTTCTAAAAATTCGTACCGACCATCTAGTAAAGAATAAACTGTATCTATTGTTCCCATATGAACATGTTTCATTATAGTTGAAACAGTTGCCATTTTAGGATCAACTAAGTCATCGATCTTTAAAGACTCCTGTAAAAGACTGTAATTATGTTTATTTATTATCGCTATAGTTCTTTTGGATGGTGTATATTTTTCAGCTAATACACAGGCCATAATATTGTCCTCGTCATCATCTGTTAATGCAAAAACAGTTTCTATTTCCTCAATGTTAGCTTCTTTGAGAATTTTTTCATCCAAAGGATCTCCGCATATAACAATTGAAGAAGAGAGCTCGCTAGCTAATTGTTCTGCTCTTGATTTATTTTTTTCTATAATTTTTGTTCTTAAACCATCAGTATTTTCTAAAAGTTTCGCTAAATGAAGACCTATATTTCCACCACCTATTATCAAAATTTTTTGGGCTAATTTTTCGTCATGACCAAAAACTGAAAGAAGTTTATTTATTTGTTCTGTGCTTACAACAAGATAAACTTTGTCTCCAACTTTCATTTGGTCATCTTTTTTAAAAAAGACAAAACCTTCTTTTCTTTCAGCACCAAAAATATATGCTTTGAATTCAGGAAATTTTTTTGTTAAGTCTTTTAATGGAATATTTGCTATAGGACATTTATTTTCTATCGATATTTCCAAAAGCTTTACTTTATCCTTTACAAAAGGAACATTATCTAAAGCACCGGGTGCCTCAAGTTTTCTAAATAAAGACTTAGCTACTTCACGCTCTGGTGAAATAATTACATCAATTGGAATATTTGATTTGCTATATAATTTACTCCATTTACCTTCTAAAAATTCTTGCGATCGTATTCGAGCAATTTTTTTAGAAATGTTAAAAAGGGAGCTGGCTATTTGGCAAACAATCATATTAGTTTCATCATTTCTTGTTACAGCAATAATCATATCTGCTTCTTTAGCTCCAGCATTTTCCAACACAGATGGAAAAGTTGCTCTTCCAACAATACCTTTAACATCTTGGGTATCATTAATTTTTTTAATATCTTCAGATGATTGGTCAATAACAGTTACAGAATGTCCCTGTGCTTGTAATTGTTTACTTATCGAAAAGCCGACCATACCGGCACCACAAATTATAATGTTCATTATTAATTGATACCTTTAATCCCCAAGGATTTAAGTTTTCTATGAAGCGCTGACCTCTCCATACCAATAAATTCAGCTGTTTTGGAGATGTTGCCTTTATTTTTTTTCAATTGTGCCAACAAGTAATTTTTTTCAAAATTTTCTCTAGCCTGTTTTAATGGATAAGACATTGATACTGCTGTATTATCAAGTATTTCATTAGAATTCTTACTTAAAATTTCATGTAAAAGTCTTCCAACATTAGATTTGTTCTCATTTTGTGAAAGAATAGATATTCTTTCAACTAAATTTCTTAGTTCTCTTACGTTACCAGGCCATTGATAAGTGTATAATAATTCATCATCAACATTGATTTCAATTTCTGGAATTCCATTAATTTCAGAAATTTTCTTTTGAAAGTATTTAATTAATAAAGGAATATCTCCAGTTCTTGAGCTTAAAGATGGTATTTCTATCGGTACAACGTTAAGTCTGTGGTAAAGATCTTCTCTAAAATTTCCTAAAGTAACTTCGTTTTTAAGATCTTTTGATGTAGATGAAATTATACGTACATTTACAAATAAATCTTCTTTACCATTGATTCTTTTAAATTTTTGATCCATTAAAATTCTTAAAATCTTTGCTTGGGTTTCTAAAGGTATCTCGGAGACTTCGTCTATTAGTAAAGTTCCTTCTTTGGCTCTTTCTAAAAAACCATAATTTGTACTACCATCGGTGTTGTCTGATCCAAATAATTCTATTTCATAGTTATCTGGTTGTAAAAGAGCTCCATTTAAAACTACAAAAGGTTCATTACTTCTTTGTGAATTTTTATGCAATTTTCTTGCTAAAAGTTCTTTGCCAGATCCAGTTGGTCCTGATATTAAAATTCTGCTATCTGTAGATGAAAGTTTTGAAATTAACTTTTTTATTTTAGAGATTTGTGGATTTTCGCCTATAAATTCAAATGAATGGAAAGATCTATTTTCTAATTGAACATTTTCCTTCTTTAGACGAATATTTTCCAATCCTCTGCTTATAAAATTTAATAATTGTTCTGGTGCAAAAGGCTTTGTAATAAATTCATAAGCACCTAACTTAAGTGATTCTACGGCCATTTCTACATTGGCGTGTCCTGATATCATTATTACAGGAACAAGGTCTGTAATTTCTTTAATTTTTTTTAATAATTCAATTCCATCTTTGTCACCTTTATCTAATTTTACATCAATGACAGCAATATCAGGAAGATTTTTGTTTATTTCAAAACAAGCTTGCTCAAAATTTGCCGCTACCCTAACTCTATAATTATTATCTTTTAAAATTTCTGAAATTAAATTTCGAATATCAAAATTATCATCAATAACTAAAACTTCTTGTTTCATATAATATTTGGAAGAGAAATTATTATCTCAGCTCCTTCAGATTTTTTAACAAAATTTATGTCACCATTATGTTCGTTTATAATTTTAGTAACAATAGGAAGGCCTAATCCTGTTCCATCTTTTTTAGTGGTAAAATAAGGCTTGGTGATATTTTTAATATCAGCAAAACCAGCACCATTGTCTTGCATTTTGATCACTATATATTCATTATTTTTGATTATTTCTACATTAATTTTCCCTTGTAAATTGGCATTTTTTTGTTTTTTTTCTTCTATAGCCTCTAAAGAATTTTTTATTAAATTAATAAACACTCTATATAGTTGCTCAGAGTCTCCCTTAATTAAAAAATCAATATTCTTACTTTGATTATAAATAAAAGAAGTTTTATTATCTGACATTTTGTAAAAACTTAATGCCCTCTGCAATACATCTTGGATATTAATTTTTTTTAATATTGGCGATGGCATTCTTGCAAAATCAGAAAATTCATTAACTAATTTTTTTATGTCGAAAATTTGTCTATTAATAGTCTCAAGGTAATTATTAAATTCTTTTTTTTGATCGCTTAATTTATCTGAGTATTTTTCTTTTAATCTGTCAATTGAAAGTTGTATAGGTGTTAATGGATTTTTGATTTCATGCGCTAATTTTCTCGCAACAGACTCCCATGCAGAATATCTTTCGGTTACGAGAAGTCTTTGTTGCTGTTTTTTTAACCTATCAATCATATTATTAAAATTATCATTAAGAATTTTTATTTCTTCATCGGTTTCGATGTTTGGAACTTTACTGTCTAATTTTCCAGAACTTATATTTTTTGAAGCTGATATTAAATTAATAATAGGTTTAGTTAATCTTCCTGCAAAGGTAATAGCAAGCACTATGGTTAAAAATAATAACATTGAAACTACAATTATATAAATTATTGCAAATGTAATTTTTATTCCTGTTCGGTTGTTTTCAACAGTATAATAGAAATTAACTGCCTGTTCAGTATCTTCTAAATATTCAAGTAATTTTGGCTGAACATTCCTTGAAACATAAAGATATGTGTCTATAAAATTATTTAATTTTAGCATTACTGCTGTTTTATTTTCACCAGAGTCACCTATTGAAACTATTTTTCCTTCTAGAGCTAAATCAAATTCTTCTTCTGTAGGTAATGTAAATTCATTTTCTGGATTATTAGTTTCTCCAAGTAAGATAGTTCCAGAGCTATCTATAAGGTAAACTTCGTCCAGTCTTCTTAAAATTTTTTGTGTTCTAATACTTTTTTGGACTCTTTTTGGATCCAAAAATAAAATTCCCGAGTATCTGTTTAAATCTAAACCAACTAGAGTTACATCTGCTTCGACAGATTTTTTGGTTTCATCGATATAATTTCTTGCTACTTCATATGAATTATTTACAGCAGATTTAATTTTTTGATCAAAATATTTCTGCAATCCAACATTAAATAAAATTAATGAAAAAATTGCCACTATTAACGATGGAATAAAAGCAAATAATGAAAATTGTAAAACATAATTTAATCCAGTTTTTGATCCTGCTTGTTTAGATTTATATTGTGAAAAAATTCTTGATGTTTCTTTTATTAACAAGATTATAAATATCAAAAGTATAGTTACATCTAGAATTAATAAATATTGTAGATTATTCTCATTTAAAAAAATAAAATTCTGATTTATAAAAGTTATAAAAGTGAATACACCTAATAAAACTGATATAATTGAAATGGTAAAAAACCATTTAAAATTTTTTAAAGTGTTTAACATTTAAATTCCTTAACATTTTACATAAATATGAGGTAAATTAACATAATGAGTTTTTGCTTAATTTTATTGGCAGCAGGAGAAGGTAAAAGATTTAAATCTAAAATTCCAAAACCTTATGTAAAAGTGGGTGGAAAAACCCTTTTAGAACACTCTTTGCTAAAATTCGCAAAAATAAGTGAAATTAAAAAAATAGTGGTTGCTTATAATGCTAAACACACGAAATTTATTAACAAAATTAATACCAAGAATTTTTCAAAAATTTTAGGTGGAAAAACAAGACAAGAGTCGACACATAAAGCATTAAAATATTTAAAAAAAGAAAAAACAAAATTTAACAAAGTTTTAATACACGATGCAGCAAGACCCAATTTTTCTATTAAATTGATAAAAAAAATAGTTAAAATTTCAAAAGCAAAAACTATTATTCCAAAAATTCCATTATATGATGCATTAAAAGAAGTTGTTGATAATAAAATATTATTAAATCTTCCAAGGGAAAACTTCTTTGTGACACAAACTCCACAGTGTTTTAAATTTAATGAAATTTTAAATCTCCATACTAAAAATAAACATTTATATAAAGATGATGATCTATCACTCATACAATCTTTAGAAAAAGTTGGATTTGTAGACGGAGAAAAAACTAATATAAAAATTACAGATTCAAAAGATCTTTTGACTTTAAAAAATTTTATGAAGTTAAATATTAGAACAGGAATAGGTTTTGATGTTCACAGACTTGTTCCTAATAGAAAACTATATATAGCTGGTTTAAAAATTAAATCTAAACTAGGGACATTAGGACATTCAGATGGGGATCCAGTATTACATGCAATAACAGACTCGATTCTTGGAGCATGTAAAATGGGAGACATTGGTCAAATGTTTTCAGATAAAAATATAAAGTATAAAAATATTAGATCTAATATTTTATTAAAAAAAGTTGTCGATAAGATTAAATCAAAAGGTTATTATGTGAATAATTTAGATATTAATGTAATTACTCAAACTCCTAAAATACAAAAATATAAAAATAAAATGATATATAATATTTCTAAAATTTGTGAAATTTCAATAAACCAAATAAATATAAAAGGTAAAACAACAGAAAAATTAGGTCTTATAGGAAAAGAAAAAGCTATAGCTGCAGAGGTAATATCTTCCATCATTAAATATGATTAATAAATTTAATTATTATTTCGTAACTCTTTTTATTTTTGCTGACTCAATTCAGAAATTTAGAGGAACCTGGGCATCATTATTTACTACGTTATTTTTATTTTTTATAATCTATATTATTAAAATACCTGTCCTAATAATCGCATTATTAATATTGGTAATTTTTTTTTATTCATTTGTTGCAATTAAATCCTGCCTTAAAGACTTTAAAGACGATGATCCGCAAGAAATAGTTGTTGATGAATTTATTGGCCAATCAATTCCTATAATTTTATATGAACTTTTTCATTCAGATCGAATTAACTCTAATATAGAAGTGTTACAAATATATTTTTGGTTTTTTTTATTATTTAGATTGTTTGACGGACTTAAACCTTTTCCAATAGATTATATTGATAAAAAATATAAAAATACATTTGGTATTATATTTGATGATATTTTGGCTGGCATATATGTAGTTATCTGTTTTATATTATATATGGTAGGAAAAACCTTCTTTTTTTAATGAAAAAATTAAGCAAGAAAATAGTTAGATTATTTTTAAAAAAAAAATTTAAATTAGCTGTAGCAGAGTCATGTACTGGTGGAATGCTTTCAAGCACTATTACCTCTGTAAGTAAATCTTCAAAAATGTTTACTCTGGGATTAGTTACTTATTCTAATCAATCAAAAAATCGTCTTCTTAAAGTACCAAAACAAATTATTAGAAATTATGGTGCAGTTAGTTTTGAATGTTGTAATTCAATGGTTACTAATTTAGGTAAAATAAGTAAGTGTGACGTTGCAGTATCTATTACTGGAATAGCCGGACCTAGCGGTGGTTCTAAACAAAAGCCGGTTGGATTAGTATATATAGGTATAAAAAGAGCTAATAAAGTTACAATAAATAGATTTTTTTTTTAAAAAAAGAGGGCGTTACAATATCCAAAAAGCTGCTGTTAAAAAATCTCTAGATCTAATTTTAAGATCTATTAAATAATTGAATGGCTCTTTTCTCAAAAGCATCAGCGATTTCTTTCAAGCCTTTATCAAATGATTTTTTCATTATCATATTATAAAAAACATTCTTTATTTCAAAATCAATTAAAAAACTAACTTCGCTTTGACTGTTAATCTCTTTAATCTGCCATTCATTCTTTAAGTGTTTAAGCGGTCCACCTATATTACTAACTAAAATTTTGTCCTTGTCCTTGTAGTAAGTAACATGACTTTTATAAGTTTGATTTAGAAACTTTTTCCCTACTGTCAAGTCTGCCTCTATTTCAATAATATCAGACATATCTTTTTTTTTATGTATTGTACCTTTTAAACACCATGGAACAAATTCTGGGTATTTTTCAATATCTAGTATCATATGAATAATATCAATTTTTTTACAGGGTATGATTTTTTTTATTGAAGCGTTTGGCATTTAATAAATTCATCTCTTGCGCTTTTAAGTTTTTTAAAATCTTCGTCTGCATGATAAGAAGATCTTGTTAGTGGAGATGAAGCAACCAATAAAAATCCTTTGGATAAAGCAATATCTTTTAATTCTTTAAATTCATCAGGATGATAATATCTAGAGAGAGGGTAATGTTTGGATGATGGTTGAAGATATTGACCAATAGTTAAAAAATCCACATTTGCCATTCTTAGATCGTCCATAACCTGAAGTATTTCATTTTTCCTTTCACCCAATCCAACCATTAAACCAGATTTAGTAAAAACATTTGGTTTAATTTTTTTTGCTGAGTCTAATAACTTTATAGAAGCAAAATATCTTGATCCAGGTCTAACGTTTAAATAAAGACTGGGTACAGTTTCTATATTATGGTTAAAAACGTCTGGAGAAGAATCTAAAACTTTTTTAAAAGCATCTCCCTTTCTAAGAAAATCTGGCGTTAAAACTTCTATGGTTGTCTTAGGATTATTTTTTTTTGTTTCTAAAACAACATCTCTAAAATGATTTGCTCCGCCATCTTTTAAATCATCTCTATCTACAGAAGTAATTACAACATGATGAAGGTTAAGTTCTTTTACTGCTTTAGCAATTTTAAGTGGTTCTAAAGGATCCAGTCTATTAGGTTTTCCTGTTTTAACATCACAAAAAGCACATCCTCTTGTACAAGTATCGCCCATTATCATAAAAGTTGCATGCTTTTTGCTCCAACACTCAGATATATTTGGGCAATTAGCTTCTTGGCAAACAGTATTTAATCTATTTCTATTTACAACTTCCTTGGTTTTAAAAAAAGTTTTTGTGTCTAAAATTTTAGACCTAATCCAACTTGGTTTTTTTTTAATAGGATTAATTGGTTTATTTACTTTTTCCGGGTGTCTTGGTTTACTCATGCAATTTTATTAATATTTCATTCTTATTTCCAAATTTTAATTTATCCCTAATTAAAATATCTACAAAATCAAAATTTAAATTTTCTGAAAGTAACAAGTTTTTTTTCTCAGTCTTATGAATTTCATTTGAAAGAAAAACTTTTTTATTTTCAAGATACTTGTTTAGTTCTTTTTTATCAAAATATGAAATAAGACCTCTGTCTCCTGTAAAAAGATTCGTAATAATATATAAAAACAAAAAAATGTTTAAAAAGATTATTTTCTTTTTTATTAAAATTTCAAAAAATTTCATAGTTAGATTTTAGCCATTTTAGCGTGATTTCCAAGTTCCTCTTCGATTCTTATTAGTCTATTATACTTAGAAACCCTCTCAGATCTTGCTAAGGAACCGGTTTTTATTTGAGATGAATTTGTCGCAACCGCCAAATCGGCAATAAAAGTATCCTCTGAGTCGCCTGACCTGTGAGAAATAATAGTTTTAAAACCGCTATTATGGGCCAATTCTATAACACTTAAGGTTTCACTTACTGTTCCAATTTGGTTTAATTTAACTAATACAGCATTAGCTGATTTTTCCTTAATACCTTTTTTTAGTCTTTTTATGTTTGTTGCAAATAAATCGTCTCCTACAATCTGAATATTCGAAGTATTTGTTAATTTTTTCCAGGAATCCCATTCATCCTCTTTAAAAGGATCTTCTATTGATTTAATCGGATATTTTTTAATTAATTCTAAAAAATTGTTAATTTCGATTGGTTTTTTTAATTCATTCGCAGCTACATCTAAACATATTGAAATATCATCACCTAATTTTAAACCAGATTTATTAATAGCTTTGATTATCAGTTTAATAGCTTCTTCGGTATCTTTTAAATTTGGAGCAAATCCGCCTTCGTCACCGACATTTGTATTATCAACCATTCCTTTTAAATTTTGTATTACTAAAAAGCTTTTTCTTAATGCGTCAGAAAATGATTGCGCTTTTTCAGGACGTATCATAAATTCCTGTATATCCAAATTGTTGTTAGCGTGAACTCCACCATTTATTATATTTAACATTGGCAATGGTAATTTATATTCTTTTGAATTTCCAATGTGTCTAAATAAAGATATTTTTTTTTCAATTGATGCTAATTTACAAGATGCAATTGAGACAGCTAAGATTGCATTAGCGCCAAGTTTTTTCTTTTGATCTGTTCCATCTAATTCGATTAAGGTTTTGTCTATTTTGGTTTGATCCTCACTGTCAAAATTAGTTATTGCCTTTGAAATTGGTCCATTTATATTTTCTACAGCTTGCAATACACTTTTACCGAGATAATTTTTATTATCAGTATCTCTTAGTTCAAAAGCCTCGTGGGAGCCAGTTGATGCACCCGATGGAACTATTGCCAAAGCAGACTCATTTTCTGAAAAAACTTCAGCTTCTACTGTTGGGTTTCCTCTACTGTCAAAAACTTGTCGACCCTTAATCTTTTTAATTTTTACCATTCTTAATTAAACTGTCTATTTCTACTAATTGACTTAAAAGTTTTGGCATTTTTGCTAATGGAACCATATTAGGACCATCTGATGGTGCATTATCAGGATCAGGATGAGTTTCAATAAAAATTGCAGCAACTCCAACTGCAATAGCAGCTCTTGAAAGATATTCAACAAATTCTTTTTGTCCACCACTTTTGTCTCCCATCCCCCCTGGTTGTTGCACAGAATGAGTAGCATCGTAAACAACTGGATATCCATTTTTTGCCATAATAGGTAATGATCTCATATCAGAAACTAGAGTATTGTAGCCAAAGCTAGCACCTCTTTCGGTTACCAGAATATTTTTATTCCCAGAGTCTTCAATTTTTTTTGTAACATTAACCATATCCCAGGGAGCTAAGAATTGACCTTTCTTAACATTTATAATTTTTCCCGTTTTAGCAGCGGCTACTAATAAATCTGTTTGCCTACATAAAAAAGCTGGTATTTGTAAAACATCAACGTGTTTAGATACTACTTCACACTGTTCTGAATTATGAATATCAGTTAGAACAGGAACGCCAATATCTTTTCTTATTTTATCGAAAATGGGTAAGGACTTTTCAAGACCAGCACCCCTTTTACCGTTAAGACTGGTTCTATTTGCTTTATCAAAAGAGGTTTTATAAATAAAACTGACACCAAGTCTTTCTGTAATTTTTTTCAATTCATTTGCAACATCTAGCGCATGTTTCTCATTTTCTAATTGGCATGGCCCTGCAATCAATGTAAATGGTCTAGTGTTTGAAATATTAATTTTTCCGCACTTAACAATTTTACTTCCCATTATCGTTTCCTTCCGTTAGAACCAGCTGCTTTAATAAAAGATGAAAATAATGGGTGTGGTGTAAATGGTCTTGATTTAAATTCGGGATGAAATTGAACACCTATGAACCAAGGATGATCTCTTAATTCTATAATTTCTGGAAGTGTACCATCAGGAGATAAAGCAGAAAAAATTAGGCCTTTTTTTTCAAAATCGTTTTTGTACTTAATATTCACTTCGTATCTATGTCTGTGTCTTTCTTTAATTTTTTTTTCAGAATAAATTTTAGATATTAAGGAATTATTTTTTAATATTGCATCGTATAAACCTAATCTCATCGTTCCACCTAAATTAATTTTTGTTCCTTTAATTTTTTTTTTACCCTTTTGCCACTCTTCAATTAATCCAACTACAGGGGTACAGTTATTTCCAAATTCACTTGTAGATGCATTCTTAATATTCAATAAATTTCTAGCAGCTTCAATTACTGCCATTTGCATACCGAAACAAATACCAAAGAAAGGTATACGGTTCAATCTTGCGTATTTTATGGCAGCAATTTTACCCTCGGTGCCTCTTTTCCCAAAACCACCAGGTATAAGGATTCCAGTTACATCTTTTAAGTCAGATTTAATATTTTTAGGTTTTAAATTTTCAGAATCTATCCTTTTTAAATTAACTTTAACATTATTTGATATACCGCCATGAATTAAGGCTTCATCTAAAGATTTATATGCATCTTTCAAATTAACATACTTTCCTATAATTCCTATGCTGACATCCTTCTTTGGATTTAGAACTCTTGAAGTAATGCTTTTCCACTTACTTAAGTCAGGTGATTTTTTGCTTTTAATATTAAAATAAGAAAGTACTCTATCGTCCAATTTTTCTTTATGAAAACTAATTGGTGCCTCATAAATAGTTTTTACATCAACAGTTTCTATAACATTGTCTATCGGAACATTGCAAAATAAAGATATTTTTTTTCTTTCATTTTTTGGAATTTCTCTTTCAGACCTACAAATTATTATGTCAGGTTGTATTCCTAAACTTCTTAATTCTTTGACAGAATGTTGAGTGGGTTTTGTTTTTAATTCGCCAGAGGCTTTTAAATATGGAACTAGAGTTAAATGAATAAATAAACTATTTTTTTTTCCCACATCATTTGAAAATTGCCTAATTGCTTCTAAAAATGGTAAACTTTCTATGTCGCCAACTGTTCCTCCAATTTCACAGATGATGAAATCTTCTTTTCTTAAGTCTTGAGAAATAAATTTTTTAATTCTATCAGTAACATGAGGAACTACTTGAACTGTTCCTCCTAAATAATCTCCTCTTCTTTCTTTTTGAATTATGTCACTATATATTCCACCAGTAGTAATATTATCTGATTGCATTGCTGAAATTCCTGTAAATCTTTCGTAGTGGCCAATATCTAAATCTGTTTCGGCTCCATCGTCAGTAACAAAAACTTCGCCGTGTTGAAAAGGATTCATAGTTCCTGGATCAACGTTTAAATAAGGATCAAGTTTTCTTACACGAACTTTATAACCTCTTAATTGAAGAAGTGATGCTAATGAAGCGGAAGAGAGACCTTTGCCTAGTGATGATACCACGCCGCCAGTAACGAATACATATCGCGCCATGGAAGGACAGTATATCTACATTTGACTAAAAAATAAAGTTTATTTTGATGACTCGGGGATTTTAGGTGATCCTGATTCTTTTTCTTCCTCAATTTTCTCTAAAACTGATTGGGTTTCTTGCAAATCGCCCCTTGATAACAGAACAAGAGAAATACTTGATATAATGAATAAAGCGGCAATTATTGATGTGGATTTAGTTAAAAAATTTCCCACAGATCTAGTTGAAGCAAAATTATCTTGTGATAAGCCTAAACCAAGTGCCCCGCCCTCAGACCTTTGTAATAAAACTAGTATAATTAATATTATTGCCAAAACTACATTTGCAACTATTAGGATTGTTTCCATAGATGTTATTTATAGAAATTTTTTATTATATCAATGAAATTCTTTGAGGATTTAGAGGCCCCTCCAATTAAAAAACCATCTAATTCTTTGATAGTTTCAAAATCTTTAGCATTCTTTTTGTCTACTGATCCGCCGTAAATAAGTTTTGGATTATAATTTAACCTAAATTTCTGTTTAATAAATTTTTTTAAGAATACTACATTTTTTTTTAATAATTTTACTGAAGGTGTTAAACCAGTCCCGATAGACCAAACTGGTTCATATGCGAAAATTATATTTTTTAAATTATAATTTTTGGATAAACCACTTAAAATTTGTTTTTTTAAAACAATAAAAGTTTTTTTTTGTTTTTTTTGTTTTTTATTTTCACCTATACAAAAAATAATTTTAAGTTTATTTTTTAAAGCAAGCTTTATTTTTTCTTGTATTATTTTATTATTTTCAATAATTCTATTCTCCGAATGTCCAATAATTACATATCTAATTCCAAGTTTTTTAATCATAAAAGGACTTACGTTACCAGTGAATGCGCCATAATTATCCTTCTCGTAACAGTTTTGTGATGAGATTTGTATTTTCTTATTCTTAAATCTTTTTGAAAAATCATAAAGCAATGTAAATGGTGGTGCTATTATAATTTTATATTTTTTATTATGTTTTTTGTCATTAACAAAAAACCTTTCAATTCTGTATAAAATTTTATTAGAGCTTGGAATTCCAAACATTTTCCAATTTCCTATGAAGTATTTTACGCCATTAGCCATATTTATAGACTTTATATATAGATTTTTTAATTCAATTAATTTAAATTTCTTAAATTAAAATTATGCTAGCTTCAATAAGAAAATTTTCTAAAACGATTTTTGCTAAGATTTTTGTAGCAATTATTGCTCTTCCATTCATTCTTTGGGGTATGGGAGATCTTTTTAGATCTGGAAAACAAAATGTTTTGGTTGAAATAAATAAAGACAAGATTAACTCAAAAGAATTTATTTCGTACATACAAAAAATTAACATAACTAAGGATGAAGTTGAGTCAGTGGGTAAATCAAAACTATTTGATGATTTATTAACCAATTATATAAGTGAAAAAATTATAGATATAGAAAGAAAAAATAAAGGAATAATATTAAATGATAATGGATTAAAGAAAATAATAGTATCAGATAAAAAATTCTACAAAGATAATAAATTTTCAAGAACTAAGTATGAAAAATTTTTAATTGAGAATAATTATAATGCAACAACTTATGAAAAATATATTAAAAATGCTGAACTAAAAAGTCAGTTATTAAACTATTACAGCGGCGGAATAAAATTACCGAAGTTCATTATTGACGATCTATACAAAAAAGAAAATAAGACCAAAGAAATTGAATTTATAGATTTGAATAAAATATATTCCAAAAAAATAATATCTGAGGAAGAAATAAAAGAATTCTATATTAAAAATAAAGATTTTTTTAAAGAAAAATTTATTACATTTAAGTATATAAAATTATTACCAGAATATTTAACAGAAAATAATGAGTATAATGAAGAGTACTATCAAAAACTAGATGAATTAGAAAACAAAATTCTAGACGGACAAACCTTTGATGAGATTGTGAGCGATAATAAAAAAAATGTCAAAAGATATGAGTTGTTAAATTCTCGTAAAACTAAAAAGGATGGGAGAATTGTAAAAGAAATTAATGACAGTTTATTTAGCAAAATTTTTTCTATCAAAAACAAAAATGCTCCACAATTTATAAATCTTGATAACGACTATTATATTGCCGAAATATTAGATGATCCAAATGTCACCCTAACACTAAATGATAAAGAATTAAGAAATACAATTGAAGCTCAATTAAAAGTTCAGTTTAAAATAAAAGAGAATATAAGTTTGGTTGATAAGATTAATAGTAAAAAATTTAAAAAAAAGGATATGTATAACTTTTATCTAGAAAATAATGTTTTGCTTAACAAAACAAAAATTAACGGTATAAATGATAAAAAAAATTTTAGTCTGGATTTAGTTAAAAAAATATACCAGCATAACAATGAAGAAATATTTGTACTTACAGATAACATTCTGCAAAAAAACTTTTTAGTCAGAATCAATAAAGAAACCGACCCTATTATTAAAAATGAATCTAAAGATTACAAAAAATACACTGATAGAGCTAATAGCCTATATATTTCAAAAATTTACAAGTCATATGATAAGTATATTAATTCTAATTACAAAATTGAAACAAATCAAAAAGTTCTTGAAAGGTTAAAAAATTCATTTTGATGAAATTAAGCACAAGTTTAGTAAATTTAAAAAAAATACACAAAAAAAAACGAAATCAAATAGTTTTTTTTTCTCAAAAATGTAAAGATTATAAATTTGTTGAAAATATATACAAATTTATTTTATCGAAAAAAAATAGCTTTATATTTGAGTCTGTTGAAAAAGGAGTTTTAAGAGGTAGATATACTATTATAGGTTTTAATCCTGATAAAATATACAATATTAAGAATAATAAAATCATAGTTGACGACTTCAAGAAAAAAAAAATAATTAAAAAAGATGTTTTAAAATATCTAAATAAATTAATTGAAGATTTTAAAGTAAAATCACCAGTAAATGTGCCAAGAATGTCGTCTATGCTCGTTGGTTACTTTTCATATGATATAATACGTTTAATAGAGAAAATTCCTAATAAATGTAAAAATGACTTAAATATTCCTGACATAAGATTAATGAGACCAAAAGATTTAGTTATTTATGATAATTTAAAAAAAAAAATTTTTTTTATACATAATATTTTTAAGGAAGAAAATATAAGTGACTACAATACTAAATATCATTTTATCAAAAAAAAATTCAATGAATTAAATAATTTTGGTAAAATAAATCTTCCCGAGAATTTTTATAAATCAAATAAAAAAGTCAATATTAAATCAAATGTATCAAGTTCAAAATTTAAAAAAATTGTTCTTAAAGCAAAAAATTACATTAAAAAAGGTGATATTTTTCAAGTTGTTTTGAGTCAAAGATTTGAAGCCCCGATTCAAAAACCTCCTATCGAAATCTATAATAAACTAAGAGTTCTAAATCCATCACCTTTTATGTTTTATTTTAATTTCGAAGATTTTAAAATTTTAGGTAGTAGTCCTGAAATTTTAGTAAGGTTATTGAATGGTGAAGTTACTATTCGCCCAATCGCAGGCACTAGACCTCGAGGTAAAAATAAAAAACAAGATAAAAAGCTAACCATCGAATTATTACAAGACCCTAAAGAACTCGCTGAACACCTAATGCTATTAGATCTAGGGCGAAATGACATTGGTAAAGTTTCAAAAGTTAATAGTGTTAAAGTAACTGAAAAATTTAAAGTAGAAAAATATTCTCACGTAATGCATATAGTTTCAAATGTAACAGGAAAACTTAAAAAAAATTTTTCTATCTTTGAAACTTTTTTATCAGGATTTCCAGCTGGCACAGTAAGTGGTGCACCTAAAATTAGAGCTATGGAAATAATTGATGAATTGGAAGGCACCAAAAGAAAACTTTATGCTGGCGGAATTGGATATTTTACTGGGAAACAAGACTTTGATACTTGTATAGCATTAAGGACCGCTTTGATTAAAAATAAAAAAATTTATGTTCAATCAGGTGCGGGAATAGTTGCAGATAGCAACCCACGAAACGAATATGTTGAAACTGTTAACAAAGCAAAAGCATTGCTGAAAGCAATTAATTAAATGAAAATCTTATTAATAGATAATTATGATAGTTTCACTTACAATCTTTACCACTATCTTCTATCCTTAAGATGCAGGGTGGAAGTTGTAAGGAATGATAAGATAGACTCAAGAAGAATTTTAAAAAAAAAATATAAAAAAATTGTTATTTCGCCTGGTCCTGGAAATCCAACACAAGCAGGAAATTGTTTAAAAATTGTGAAAGAACTGTCAAAAAAGATTTCAATTCTTGGTGTTTGTTTAGGTCACCAAGTAATTGGCCAAGCATATGGAGCAAAAATAATAAATGCTAAAAAACTGATGCATGGAAAGACAAGTGAAATTTTACATAATAAAGTTGGAATTTTTAAAGGTATAAAAAATAATCTTATAGGAACTAGATATCATAGTCTTATAATAGATAGAAAAAGCTTGAACAAAGACTTTATAATTACAGCAAAAACAGAGGACAATGTAATAATGGGAATAATGCATAAGAAATATGATTTACACGGAGTACAATTTCATCCTGAAAGTATAAATACTAAAGAAGGAATGAAAATAATTAAAAATTTTCTAAATTATAATTAAAAATGAATGAAATTATTGCAAAACTTAAAAAAAAAGAAAATCTAACTTTTGAAGAAAGTAAATCTGCCTTTGAAAGTATGATGTCTGGAAAGGTTAAGGAGGAAGATATTTTTAATTTTTTAACCTTTTCTTCGAATAAAGGCGAAACATCCGAAGAAGTTGCTGGCGGTGTTTATGTTCTTCGTAATAAAGCAAATATGGTAAATGTACCAGATAATACTATCGATACGTGCGGGACAGGAGGCGACGGAAAAAACACTTTAAATATATCTACTGCTGCAGCATTATTATTATCAAGTTTTGGGTTAAAGGTTGCAAAACATGGAAATAAGTCAGTTTCATCAAAATGTGGTTCTGCGGATGTTCTTGAAAAATTAAATATAAATATAAACCTTAAACCTAAAGAGGTAGAAAAAAGTATAAACGATAATAATTTCGGATTTATGTTTGCTCCAAGTTATCATTCAACAATGAAATATGTTGGTCCAGTTAGAAAAAAAATTGGTAAAAGAACAATATTTAATTTAGTTGGACCATTGAGTAGTCCAGCAAAAGTAAAAAGACAGGTCGTTGGAGTTTTCGATAAAAAACTCCTCAAAATTTTTGCTGAGGCACTCAAAAACCTAAACTTGAAAAAAGCATTAATCGTTAACAGTGAAGATGGGTTAGATGAAATTTCTCCATACTCAAATACGAACATCGTAGAACTTAACAATGGAGTAATTAAAGAAAGTATTTTCAATCCAAGTGACTTAGATATAAAAGCGAATAATTTTAATAATATTATTGGAAAAGACCCTGAATATAATGCCGAAAAATTAAAAGAAATATTTAAAGGTGAAGAAAATGACTTTTCAATTGCCGTTTGTTTGAATGCAGCAGCTGGATTAATTGTTGCAGAAAAATCAAATTCTTTAAAAGATGGGTATATAAAATTAAAAGAACATCTGCTATCTGGTAAAGTTATTAATCATATTTCTAAATTGACAAAATGAATAATATCTTAGAAAAAATCATAATAGATAAGAAGAAAACTATAGAAAAATACAAAAAGTTATATCAAATTGTAGATCTTGAAAACAAAATATCGTCTTATAAAAATTATATAAATTTTAAGGATAAATTAACTAAAAATGAAGTTGCAGTAATTGCTGAAATCAAAAAAGCGAGTCCGTCAGCTGGTATTATCATAGAAAATTATAATCCTATTGATATAGCTAAACAATATTTAAATTCTGGCGCTTCTTGTCTTTCTATATTAACAGAGGAAAATTATTTTAAAGGTAATTTGGAACATATTTCTCAAATTAAAACAGAGGTTAAATTACCTTTATTGTGCAAAGATTTTTTTATAGATCCCTTTCAAGTCTATCTTGCTAGAAGTTTTGGTGCTGATGCTATATTAATTATACTCTCTGCAATTGATGAGGAAACTGCAAAAGAAATTTATAATATTGCCGAGGAATTAAATTTGAGCACAATTGTAGAAGTTCATACAATTGATGAGGCCAAAAAATCTCTTGATTTTAAAAATGCAATAATAGGTATTAACAATAGAAATCTTAAAACATTAAAAACGGACCTAAGGACAACTTATAATTTATATAAATTCCTTATTGATCACAAAGGACCAATTGTGTGTGAGAGTGGTATTGAGTCGGCAGAAGAAGTGGAGAAAATAGTTAAAAATACAAAAATAAATAACTTCCTTATAGGTGAATCACTTCTTAAGGACTTAAACAAAAATACTTCTCTACTAATGAAAATTACTCAAATAAAGGCTTAAATAAAGGCTAATTTGGCGTTGATATTACATTAGAACTTTTATAGAACATAGATGTACAGGATTTGTTCTATGCTTACAAAAAAACAAAAAAACTTATTAATTTTTATTAATAAAAAAATTAGGTCAACTGGTGTTTCTCCTTCATATGAGGAAATGAAAAATTCGCTCAACCTTAAGTCGAAATCTGGTATTCATCGCTTAATATCAGCGTTAGAAGAAAGAGGTTTTATTAAAAGATTAGCACATAAAGCTAGAGCTCTCGAGGTCATCAAGCTTCCAGAAACAGCAAGTGCACATGATTTATTCAACAGTTTTACTCCAAGTGTGATAAAAGGTGGTCTCGACCAGAGTTCAAATAAATCTACTAAAGTTTCAATTCTTGGCTCTATAGCGGCTGGTACTCCTATCGAGGCAATACAACATGAAGTTGATAAAATTAATTTGCCCTCTGATTTTAACAAAAATGATGATCACTTTGGACTTAGAGTAAAAGGTGATTCAATGATTGAAGCAGGAATTAATGATGGTGATACAGTTATCATCAAAAAAAGCTCTAATGCAGAAAACGGGCAAATAGCCGTGGTATTGATAGATAATGAGGAAGCAACTTTAAAAAGAATAATTAAAAAAGGAAATACTGTAGCTTTAGAGAGTGCAAATAAAAAATACGGCACAAAAATATACGCAGCAAAAAGAATTAAGATTCAAGGAAAATTAGTTTCTTTATATAGAAACTTCAATTAAAATAGTTTAATTTCAATTCATGGCTTTTATATGTAGGTTTGCACCTTCACCGACTGGACCTTTGCACATTGGTGGTGTGAGAACTGCTCTATTTAATTGGCTACTGGCTAAAAAAAATAAGGGAAAATTTTATCTGAGAATTGAGGATACAGATAAAGAAAGGTCTAAAGAAGAGTTTAAAAAACAAATAATTCAATCTTTAAGTTGGGTTGGGGTAAAATATGATGATAACGAATTTATTCAATCAAAAAATATTAATAAACATCAAGAGGTAGCTAAAGAGCTTCTTGAAAAAGGTTTTGCATATAAGTGTTATTGTTCCGAAGAAGAAATTAAAGAACAAAAAAATAAATGTAAGAAGCAAGGTATACCCTATATTTATAATAGAAAATGGAGAGACCCTAAAAATATTCAAATTCCAAAAGATATCAAACCAGTTATTAGGTTTAAAAGCAAAATTTCAGGAAACTCTACAATCAAAGATTTGGTCCAAGGAGATATTAATGTTTCAAATTCTATTATTGAAGATTTTGTTATTTTAAGACAAGATGAATCGCCGACTTATCAACTATGTGCTACAGTGGACGATCATACAATGAAGGTTTCTCACGTAATTAGAGGTGATGACCATAAAATTAATACATTTAAGCAAAAGAAAATTTATGAGGCTATGAAATGGAATATTCCTAAATTTGCGCACATACCTTTAATCCATAGCGAAAAAGGATCTAAACTTTCCAAAAGAGATAAATCTTCAACCATTGATGATTATGTTAAAATCGGGATTTTACCTGACGCATTAAGAAATTACTTGTTGAGATTAGGTTGGGCATATAAAGATAAGGAAATATTTACTTTAGAAGAAAGTATTCAACTATTTGACTTAAAAGGTGTTGGAAAATCTCCTTCAAAACTTGATATGTCTAGAATACTGTCACTAAACGAACATTATATTAAAAATATGGATGAAAAAATTCTTTTTGAATTTTTAAAAAAATATGCTCAAAGTTTTAAAAAAGCTATTAGTTCATCTAAAGAAGAGTCTATTATGAAGTCTATAAATTTTCTTAAAAATAAAGCAAAAACCCTTGATGATATTTACCAAAATTCACAATACATACTGAACGATGATATAAAGATAGTACCAGAAGACATTAAGCTTTTAGATGCAAATGCCAAAAAAATTATCACTGAGTTTCTTGAAGAATTTAAAAATATGAAAAAGATAAACAAAGAAATTCTTGAAAAATTGATCAATAATTTGATTGGTAAACACAAAACTAACTTTAAAGGTGTTGGTCAACCACTAAGAATAGCCTTGATAGGTTGTAGATTTGGTCCTGGTATCTATAATATCATCCTCTCTCTCACAAAAGATGAAGTCGTAAAAAGAATTTCTAAAATTAATTAATTTCTTTTGCTAATTAAACTTGACGATTTTGTATCATACCTTTATAAAAAGAACAAATCAAGAACACTTATGAAGCTTAAATTACCTTTTTATATTCACAAAGTTGGCGCCGGTTTTCCTTCGCCTGCCACTGATTACATTGAGGATGATGTAGATTTAAATACACATCTAATAAAAAATCCACCAGCAACCTTTATAATAAGAGTGCAAGGTAAATCTATGAGTGGTGTTGGTATCTGTGACGGAGATTTATTAGTCGTTGATAGAAGTATTAATCCAAAGAATTCATCAACAGTAATAGCAAACGTTAACGAAGAATTGGTAGTAAAAACCTTTATGAAAGGAAAAAATAATAATTACCTGGCTTCTGGTCCAAACAAAATTGAATTAAGTGAAAATCCTAATGTAATAATTTGGGGAACAGTTACTTATGTCATTCATAAATTATAATAAAAATAAAATTGCTCTAATAGACTGTAATTCTTTCTATGTTTCTTGTGAGAGGTTATTTAATCCAAAAATACAATATAAACCGGTTGTGGTTTTATCAAACAATGATGGTTGTGTAATTTCAAGATCTAACGAAGCAAAATCTTTAGGAATTAAAATGGGCGAACCCTATTTTAAAGTAAAAGAATTAATCAAAAAAAACAAAGTATATATTTTTTCATCAAACTATGCTTTGTACGGAGATTTATCTCGTAGAGTTATGAGGGTATTGAAAAGTTTTGCAACTAACGTAGAAATTTATTCTATTGACGAGGCATTTATTGATTTGTCTTTTTTAGATGAAAAAAGCATAGAAAATTATGGAAAAGAAATAAGAAAAAAAATTTTGAAATGGACGGGTATTCCAACAAGTGTTGGTATATCATCAACAAAAACTCTTAGTAAAGTTGCAAATAATATTGCTAAAAAAGAAAAAACAGGAGTTATGTATTTAAATGAAAATATAGACGAAAAACTTAAAAAATTTCCCATAGGAGATGTTTGGGGTGTTGGAAGAAAATTATCAAAATTATATATAAAAAACGGTATTGATAATGCATATAAATTAAAATCAACCTCAAATACCTGGATCAAAAAAAGCACAAACGTTCTAGGATCAAGAACAGCTATGGAACTTCGTGGTATAAATTGCATTGGTTTACAAACATACGAAGAGAAAAGAAAAAATTGTTGTGTATCTAGATCGTTTGGTAAAAAAGTGACAGACCTACAAAAACTAGAGGAAGCTGTCACTACTTATTGCTTAAACGCAGCCGAAAAAATAAGAGGAGACAATCAGATATGTAAAACATTAACAGTTTTTATTAGAACAAGTCCTTTTAACAAAAAAAGAAAATATTATTCAAATGGACTAACCATTGATCTTCCGATAGCAACAAGTAATAGTATTGAGTTAGTGAAAAATGCCAGAAAGGCATTAAAGAGTATATATAAACCTGGTTACTATTATCAAAAAGCTGGAATAATTTTATCTAAATTAAAAGACTCGGACGGTAAAGACATTAATCTATTAAGTCCTATACTAGAAAATAAATCAAAAGAGTTAATGAAAGCTATTGACTATACAAATATGAAATACGGAAGGCATGCAATTAGTATTGCAAACGCAGGAATAAGTAAAGGTTGGAAAATGAGAAGAGAACATTCTTCCAGAATAGATACGGCTTCATTTGATTATCTTCCAAAAGTAAGTGCGTCATAATTATTCTAAATCAATATTGATAAAAAGGTAAAAAATTGGCTATAAAAACTAGTGGAAAAAAATATATATATAATTCACGAAAATGATGAATGGCTAGTTCCATTAAGAGAGAGTTTTAAAAAAATAAACGCTCCATATAAAGAATGGCATATGGACAAAGAAGTTTTTGATTTTAAAAAAACTCCACCTGATGGAGTATTTTATAATAGAATGAGTGCAAGTTCACATTCTAGGGGGCATCGATACGCACCAGAAAATACAAAAGATGTGCTTGAATGGTTAGAAAAAGAAAAAAGAAGAATTATAAATAATTCAAGAGCGTTAGAATTAGAAATTAGTAAACAAAAACAATACAATGAGCTCAAAAAATTTAATATAAAGTTTCCAAAAACTTTTTATGCAAAAGATAAAAATGAAATAATAAAAAATTCAAAAAAATTTGATAAATCATTTATTACAAAACACAATAGGGGTGGAAGAGGTTTAGGAGTAAAATTTTTTAAAAATTCTTTTGAACTTGAAAAGTATGTAAACGAAAATTTTGAAAATTCAGTAGATGGGATAATGTTATTACAAGAATATATCGAGTCTGATCCTAGAGTAATTACTCGCGTCGAATTTGTAAAAGGAAAATTTTTATATGCAGTTCAAGTTGATGCATCTGATGGTTTTGAATTATGTCCAGCAGACGAATGTAATATTGAAGAAAAGTTTTGTCCCACAAATCCTGATGGTAATAAATTTATGATATTAAAAAATTATAAAAACTCAGAAATTCAAAAATATGAAGATTTATTAAAATCAAACGATATTGAAATTGCAGGTATAGAATATATTAAAGGTAAAGATGGAATACATTATACTTACGATATAAATACAAATACGAATTATAATTCAATCGCTGAGAGAAAGAGTGATTTAAAAGGAATGGATTCGATAGCATCATTCCTTTACAATGAGTTAAGAAAATAAATTTTAGGGGTGTCTAATATGACTGAGATTATACCCTTGAACCTGACCGGTAATTCAGTGAGGAAATATGAAAATAAAATTAGCACTTGAGTGGTTTATAAATCCTGATCACCTACCCTTCATTGTAGGTTTGGATAAAGGTTTATACAAAAAAAATAATATTGAGTTAGAAATTATTGAGCCTGAAGGTCATTATGATGGATTTAAAGAACTTGCCCAAAATAATATTCAATTAGCAACCAATGAACCTTTGCACTTAATTGAAAAATATCAAAAAAATATTTGTTCAATTGGAAACTTTTTTGAAACAAACGGAGGTATTATATTTACAACCAAAGGCTACGAAAATTTAATTAATGAAAAAGAAGTTAAAATTACCTCACCAGTTAGTAATCCTGTTACAGACAAAATAGCTAATGATATTATTCAAAGACATTTGAAAAAAATTAATAAAACAAATAACAATATAAAAATTGTAGCTAATGATTTTTATCATATTAAACATCTAAAAGCTGGATTTGATGCGGCTTGGCTATGTTTTGAGAACTTTGAGGGTGTTGAGTCTAAATTGGAAGGTTTAGAAGTAAAAAAAATATATTTGGAGGATGTTGAAATACCTAATTTTTGTGCACTAGATGTGTTTGCCTCTAAAACTTTTGCAAGTAAAAACATGAATTTAATTAATGACTTTAAATCTATGGCCCAGGAAAGTATCAAGATTTTAAGTTCAGATTTCGATTATTCTAAATCTTCTTATTATGCTTATACAAAAACAAAATCTAGTACTTTGATGGACAATATTATTAAAGATACGATACACAGATTTAAGAATCCTTTTCAAAATTCAAAAAGTAAATGGATAAACTTACATCAATACGTGGTAAAAGAAAAAATTTCCGATATATCTGACTCACAATATAGCGATATGTTTGTTTAATATTAAGAAAGTGATTTGTTTAAAACTGAGCTAGCAATTTCAGATGATTTTTCTGTTTTGAAATCACTAATAATTGTCTGTGTTTTTGTTATTTGTTTTTCCATAGCCTGTTTGTCGCTTAAAAGTTTATCAACGGTATTATAAATATTAGTTGCATTGCATTTAGATTGCAATAACTCAGGAATTACTTCTTCATTA